>Ga0116231_10000370_pt1 | contig 74179 bp, 54 predicted proteins | sample S1TSphgellanicum_2_FD_89695 | JGI IMG/M metagenome (GOLD analysis project Ga0116231, IMG submission 89695) | Host-associated microbial communities from peat moss isolated from Minnesota, USA - S1T2_Fd - Sphagnum magellanicum MG | ecosystem: Host-associated > Plants > Peat moss > Unclassified...
CCCCCCCCTCCCCCCCCCAAATCTTTCCTTCTCCTCTCCCCCTTTTTTTTCCCTTTTTTTTCTCATTTTTTTCTTTTCTACATCGATTATAAACAAAAAAAAAAAAAAATCAAAAACTTAAAAAAAAAAAAAAAACGCTTTAACAGAAAATTTTAAATGACACTTAGACTCTTAAATTTCAAATTAACTTCTTAACCATCCACTAATTTTTTTAATTCTCAATTAATTTGATAATCCTCATTTTCATCAAATTTCATTGACAATAAATTTCAATAAACCGCCATTTTATAGGGATAAATTATAATCCTAGTAGACCAGAGAAAACTAAACGAAAAAATCAAAAAATGAAAGCAAGGATTGAAAAAAAAAATGCATTTAAAAAAACTTGAGTGATCAATGATTTCAACAAGTGTTTTTATTTTTAATTTGGTGGTTTCAAAACTTTAATTAGTGAAGTTTTCTAATTTTTTCGAAATTTACTTTTTCAGATTAACACTAAAAGAACCAATTCTCTCTCAAAAAAAATTGGTTTAATTTTAGTCAAATAAAGAACAAAGATTTCCAAATCAATTAAAAATTCAAAAAAAAAACTAATGCTTTAACTAAATTCTTAAAATGGCACTTAGACTTCTTAACCTCAAATTAACCCTAGTAGACTAAAGAAAACTATAAAAAAAAGGCCAAAAAATGAAAGCAAGGATTGGACCCAAAAAATGCATTTTAAAATTTTAAAACAAGCGACTAGCTAGTCAGGTAATGTCTCCACTCCTAGTGTTGTGTAAGCCCTGTCAATACCCCACTCATGCACCATTCAGTGGAAACTTGTTGTGACTCAATCGAAGATCAACCACCACAATTGAGTAGTTACCAAGCTAAACTCTTCTACTTTCCCTCCTAAAATCTGACTTTCAGAACCAGAAGTGGAATTGGAATTCCTTTTTTTTTTTTAAGAACTGGACTCACAACTGGATTCTTAATTCCATTTATATGTGGAACTGGAACCAAAGATTCTTCCTAAAAATAAAGAAGTGCCCAATCCTATTAAGTACCATAAATAAGTAACTAACTAAACAAGGCACTCGGCGATTACAATTTAGGGAGATGCATGTGGATGGTTAGAACAGTTTTGGGATGCTCTTGGTATGTGACCCTGCTCTATGCTTTTGATTGGTCTTGGTGGGTTGCTATTAGTAGTCTCCCACCTATTTGCAATCTCAGTTTCAATTTTTAAGGGTGGGGTTGGAGAACACCAAAAAGATGACTACGTCTTGGATGTGAAAAATATTCTTGCAGGGTCAGATACTAAGCACCACTGGAGATGCTCTTAGTAGTTCATACATAGCTCACTGGTTAGCTATGGGACAGGAATCTGACGAAAAGTTGTTTCCTTTCCACACACACACACACACCATCCATCTCCTGCATGGTAAGTTGTTGCAGGGTGCTCATTCCATCTGGCCCAACAACAAACAGACAAACAAATTGAGGGGTTTTCAATGGAGGTTGTGCTCTCTTCTGAAGGGACTTATTATTGCTCTCACTCATTAGGCAGTCCTGAATGAGTCCTGAGGCTGTTTCTGGATGAATTGGTCCCATGAATTGAAATACACGATAGAGTGAACTTGGGTGGATTAAAATACAAGATAGAGTGTGAACTTGGGTGGATTAAAATACAAGATAGAGAGTGAACTTGGGTGGATTAAAATACAAGATAGAGTGTGAACTTGGGTGGATTAAATATACAAGATCGAGTGTGAACTTGGATGCATCTAGTTGTTGGTTAGTTGGTTTGTCATGGGACTTGAGAATGATAGCAGGTGCCATGCTTGTCCCACAGGTTTAGCTGAGAGGATTTCTGTGTATAATGCTCTGGAGACATGCAGGGCATTAACATGGCAAAATGATCAAAGCATGCCTCCAACAAGTACAAACATTATGCAATGTAATTTTCCACCATACCAACACCAGGCCTCACCTTCCGGGCTTGCCTTGTGCAGGCGCATTCCATAAAGCAGAATGCTCACCCATGAGGTCGTTACAGTGGACTGGAAGGGCATTGCAATGTCGACAGAAAATCTCAATATTGTCTTAAAATAATAATTTTAAAACATTTTATTAGTTAGTAAGTTCATTGGAATTGCTGATCATTTCTAGAGTTTATTTTTTCAACCATTTTTATTTGCTTCTATGTCGATTGGTCAACTTTTTCTCCTAAATTTGAGCATGAAATTTTGGACTTCACCTAAAAGTATGAGTGACATTTGGAGTATTATGTGTGCATATGATGGTGGATGGATATGTTCCATAGAAGTGCATGCATCTAAATGAATTCTATATTCAAAAAAGGGAAGTTTTTAGTTTGAAGTTCATAAAAGACAAAGTTAATTATTTAATTAGTTGCTTGTTGATCTTCCACTCAAATGAATGGACATAAAAACTTATATTGATGACAATGAAAAAGGTATAAATTTATTGTCAACAAGTGATGCACATTAGGTTTATCAAGTGGTATAAACGATAAAATATTTTCCAATCTTGGTTCTAGCATGAAATGCAACAATTTGGGCAAGTGTTCATTTAACTCCTCACAACCAAACCAAAGGGGCAAGAGCTTCGAGATCAAATTATGACAATTTGATTCCTCAAGTAAAACTTTTAATCATTTCAATTTGCACAACTAAACAAAAGGAGATGGTTTGTGTAGCTTTAAGTCAAACTGACTCCACAAGCTCCCACAAACTCCCTAGGTCCCCCCTAACTTGAACTTTGCCGAGAGAGACTTACTAAACACTACCATATATCTTTTTACTTTTGTTTTGTCATAAGATGATATAAAAACTAAATGCCCTTAGTTGTCATTTAACTCACATTGCATGTTTGAAGTTTGTGTGTATGCATCTATACTATATTGATCATGAACATATATATAAATAAAAGTAAGATTTAATAAGTAAGGGCATGTCATGCATTTTGCTATGTAATGTTTTTCCTGATGTCATTAAGGTTATATATTTTCAACCCATATGAATTTCTATTTCATTAATGGCATTAAACTCATAATTTTTTTCACTCATAAGATATTGAAAAATGACCCAATTATCTAGCTAAGTACATGTGAAACAAAATAACAACACATTCAATTTCCAATGACCCTCATTTGCTTAACATAGGGCATGTTCTCAAAAGCCCTTGGAATTTGTCAAAAGGTCTTTGTGAATAACCTATTATGCACTAAGGTTAGTTAAGCCAATTTTTCCTTGTTCCTTTTCACCTTAATTGACATGTTGGTTTTTCTTTTTGTAGATTTTAATTAGAACTTTACATTGAAAAAACTTTTTTTGACATACCCTTACTAATTCATTTGAACAAAAACAACACTTGAACCTTATAAGACATCAAGCACCCCAACCTACCACCACCTTCTCCTCTTCTTTTCCTCCTATGTTCATACCTTAAGGGTACCTTCACTAGGGCATAACTAAACTAAACATGACACAACTTCTTCAAACACCATTTAGCTTACAAACCAACAACTATTCCTACTTTTCACAACAATCCCACAATCATTCTCTCCTCTTTTTTTTCCTTTTTTTTTTCTTTTCAAAAATCCAAGTATCACAAGGTTTTGCCTAGTTGTCAATTCCCCATATCTTCCTTCATGTTTTACATGTTATGAAATAACTTTACATTGTTTGACACTTACATTTATAGAAATGCTAATGAAAATTATAGATTCACATTTGAAATGTATATCAAAAACCATACACACACACAACATTGGTTATAACCTTATTACAAAATAAGTATTTTCATAATTGATTAGACATGTACATCTTAATATCATTATTCAAGTTTAGTTTCATAATTACTTTGACAATTATGATTTCAAAATCTAAAAACTATTATATTAATTTTAAATTAAATATTTTTATTTTATTTTATTCTATAACCTTTAAAACATCAAACATCAAAACATTAAATTTTTAATATTCTCATTTGGGCAAAAACATCAACCACAATAATTTTCTAAATAACAATCAAATAAATTTATTTTTTTCAGATATTAAATTGAAATGAATTTCACTTCAAAAAATTTATTACATAATTAAAATTCACATGTTCTGAATTTTATTCTTAAAAAAATATTAAGTTTAAATTTCAAGTTTAAAGACATTAAGTTTTTTCAATTTCCACATGTATATCAATTATCTTTTTTTTTAGTAGATTAAAATACATCATTTCAATTTGATATTCCATTTTTTCACATGTCATTTTGTTATATTTCAAAAAAATCCACCAAATTTTATTTTTATGTGACGCATTACAAACAAAAAATGAAAACATGAAATCCTTAATTTATTCCCAATTTTTAATAACTATATGTTATTATTTCTAAATTACAATACCATCAAAAGTAACATTATAATCATGTATATTTAGATAACCAATTTCTGTCAAATTGATCACATTAGTTAGGTCAAACAATGCCACATGGGTGTTACATACTCCACATGTCCAACATAATGTTCATTTTCGTGTTTTTTTTTTGTTTTCGTCAAAATGGATATACCTAATTTTGATTTTCAAACAAGTCATTTCAAACAATTGATTTTACAATTGTTTAAATTGAGATGTTACTAATGAAAAAATCATATTTTTGAAATAACATAATCCTTATTCTATAACTATAATTTTTGGATAGGTTAACATCTAAAATTTCGACAATCACTCCTTAATACAAATTTGACTACTTCATAACCCTTATTTTAATTGGAATTTATGGGTAGATTATCAAATTTACCTATACATGCCCATGTAAACATGTGTTCCATCTAGGTAGTTTATTTTTAAACCTTAAAACTTTGTTTTGCCTTGTATACTTTTTAAAATTGTTAAACAAAATATTCACAAGTTGTAAGAGTTTATTTACACACCAAAAATACAAATCCATATTATGATCTATCCCCTTTTAATGAAGTTGTCTAACTTATGTAACTTTATGATGAGAAGTCCAAGCAATCCCACGAATATTCATGCAACCAAAAATTTAAAAATTAAATACATGTGAAGAGCTAGTGCAACATCGAGGATTGTCAAAGGCAAACAATGAAGCCCCTTCATTTCCACATAATTAGAAGAAGTTCCACACCATTAGGTGGTGTTTTAAATCTTAGGTATTTAAGGGAACCAACCCTTTTGCATAATAGGTGAGTATTGCCAAAATAATGCCCATGGATTGGGTGCACATTTTTCTTGGGTTGACATTTTCAACATTTTTCAACCAAAAAATTTGGGAAATTTTTTTTAATGTAAATTTAATTATTTTGCTAAATTTTTGGAAGATTTTTCCCAATCTTTAATATCATATGGGAAAAAAACACATTGCTTAAGTGTATATTTTATAAATGCAAGTTGATACCAAGCAAGTCCAATATATTTTTTAAAATTTAAAATTTGATACCCTCTGATATAGAATGGCAAATGACAACTTGACATTATTCTATTGGGTTAAGAAAAAATAAAAATTGACCAACATTGGTTATGAGATAGATAATAAGTGCATCCATGTTATGGAACAATATTTGTCATGTTAGGTGTGTTATGTTAACTACTTGAACATGTCATAATTAGGTTAATTTTTATACATGGGTTAATATAACTAATTGTGTTTTAACTTATAAATGATTCAAGTATGAACAAGGTTTGAAATATATTTTGTTTGGGGATATAATCTTTTTGTGTGTGTTTTCAAATCATTTTTGGTGATTTGAATTTTAAAACATACAACTTTGTATGGTGTAGGGTTTTTTTGTGGTTTTTTATATAAGTTTCATTATTGGACATTATTTATGTATTCACATTTTGTGTTTTGGGTTCGGATTTTTTTGAGTTTGCAAAAGAATCATATTTTGAATCCTCAAAAGCATGAAACTAGTTTAATTCTATTATGCAATTTGTTTAAGCATTGGTTTTGTTCATTTTTTGCATGAAATTTAGGTTGCAACAACATTAATGCTGAAATGGGGTGTAATTCACTAACTTAAATCATTATGGGACCTTAAAAATGAAACATGTTCACCCTAGGTCCTAATCATTTCATCTTGACTAAAATTTTGTTATTATAAGGTCAATATGTAATGATCATGTTTCACTATTAATTAACATAAGTTATTGATAATTGAAATAATTCATTACAATGAATAAGTTTTTTAGAGTTGTTTTAAATAGATTAAGTTATACCATTTTATGTTATTGTACCCTAAAATATGCCTTAGGTTATTTTTCCCTAGTTTAAATTATTATAAGTTACACTTTAAATTATATTATATATTATTATATGTTATTATACTTTAAGTTATTTTAGGTTATTATATCTCATGTTATTATAAAACATTGTAAACTATTATAAAATATTTTCAACTATACCTTAAGTTATTACAATCTATTGAATATTATTTTACTTTAGGTTATTCCTTGGGTTATTTTAAGATATATATTGTTATACCCTAGTTTATTCTATACCCTAGGGTATTTTAGGTTATACCTTAAGTAAGTCCACATTTTCACAAGTCAATGTGTTTTTTTGTTTTCAAATATTTTTTATTTTTTACAAAAACATTTTTCATAGAAAAGAATTTTGATTATTTTACAACTTGTTATTAAAAATATCTATAGAAACCCCAATATACTACACAGTTTATATTGATATTTTAGAAGAAATATGAGTTTTTAAAAGTGTACAAAATTTTCCAATTTTTGTGTTTTGTCTTGAAAAATGGTCACAATTTCAAACCATGTTAAAACATGTTAAGTATTTTAAGGTCTAGTTTATTGTATTAATTTGATTCCATACACATTTCATTTTATTTAGATGTCATAAAAGATTTGTGAATGTGATGACATTCATTTAATAGTCTTTTATTATTAAAAAAAATTAAGCATCAAAGAGTTTGTATCATGAAAATTTAAGGGTGTTTTGTGAAAATAAGCATGTTTGACAAAACATTTGTTTAACTTGAAAGGTCTTTTTGTTCAAACCAAAATTTGAAATTAAAATATTTGATCATTTAATCTAGATTTCTCAACATCCATATTAATCATAAAACATAACTTATGATATTAACATGCCATTAAAATTGTACCACATATGCATATGTAATAAAAATATATACTACCCAATTTTAAATTATTTTACCCTAGGGTATAATAGTTTAGAATATAAAAAACAATGTAATGTAAGTGAGATAGAATGGCTTAAGGTGGAATAACTTATAACAACATACATGTTAGAATAGCCTAAAATAGCCTCACATAAAACAACTTAGAATAATGTTGAGTTTAATATTTTATATATATATAAGGTGGAATAGTCTAGAATAACTTATGCGTAATAACCTAAAAATAGCCTATGATTAACATATGGTACCTTGGTACCTTAAGCATAGCCTATGGTAGACTACACATAGCTTACGAATAGCTAGGATTATCCCAAGAACCTAACCTATGGTAATTATGAATAGCCTAGTATATTAATATCCTAGGTTGTTTATGTATGTAAGGTAAAATAACAAGGTAACATAGCTAAGTAGGAACGACACATGGGGTAATACCTAAATATGTTATGAAACAACGTGCAATAACAATATGTTGGCATGACAAATAATAAATTTGATTTATTTGAAGAGTGGTCTAATTATTATGGACTTGCGCCTAAAACATGGAGATGAGGGGTTCAAATTTTCACATTTTCACTTTAAATTTGTGAGTTTAATGGACTAGGTTTTTAACTTAACGTAAGTAAATGATCTAAGTTTATAAGTGTTTAACATAGGCTTTTAACCTAAATAATTTAACTATGAATTAATGAATTGATTAGTAATGACTTTGATTAAATATTAATGAATAAATTATTTATGAATATGATTAATTATTAGTGAATTCATTTGTTCACAATAATTGATCCATGTCCACTAAGGGGTTGGTCACTTTCACCATGGTAAATTTGTCAAAATTCATTCAAAATCTAATGAACACAAAATGAACTTAATCACAAATTGTGCAAATATCATGTTGTGTTTTTGTGAAGTTTATATTGTGTTTTTTGTTTGTTTGTTGAGTTATATAAAATTACAACAAGGGCACTTCTTGGCTTGAAGAAGTTCAACAAATGAAATTGGTGCTTTCAACATCAAATTTGGTTTTTGAATGTCTTCGGGAGTTGAACCCAAACATGGCCAAGGTAATTTGCAATTGGGAAAAGAAAAAAAACAACCCAAGAGGAAGGGTTATTATTTGTTGCATCAATGAAAATGTGCCCAAAAAGTAACAATGCTTAGCACAACCATCACCATTGCCACCTACCTTTGGAAATCCTTCCATGGTAATTGTCGAAAAATTATTTTTTACAACAATAATAACAAATGTAGGAAGCAAGTGTGGGGATCAAGGTCCTCCACCTCATCGGGGTATTATCTTTACCAACAATAATTTTATCACGGGCACGAAAACAACCAAGTCTATAAGATTTCCTAAACCAAAACAAAAAACAAGGGCATGCCTAATTACAAATATAGATCGTGAAACAAGAAAAACAAGAACAAGAAGATGACAAGTGCAAAACAAAAATTCAAAATGATTTTGTTATAAAAACAAAACAAAACAAAATGAGGTTATGACATGAAAATGTACCCAAAATTAATGTTGAATAAACTAAAGGTAATGAGGAATCTACATTTATTTATATCCATTGGGCATCTAGTTCACATGTGACCCATGTTCACCCACATGTGGCCCATGCGTACCCATGTGTAAACTATGAATGAATTAAGATTCATTTAAGAATAAATTAAAAGTTAATTAAGGGTTAATTAAAATTGAATTGAAAATTAACTAAAAATGAACTGAAAATGAAATAAGAATTAATTAAAAGTGAACTAGGACTTAATTAAGAGTGGATTATAAATGAATTAAAACTTAACTAATAACAAATTAAGAATGAATTGAAACTAAACTAGGAATTAGGTACAAGTTCATTACATGTCATACATGAACATTCATATGAATGAATTCCATGGTGTTGTCATCTGTGATAACAACAACATTGACACAACAAAAGTCACCATCATCATCACTAACAAAGTTTAAAACTTGGTTGACCAAATTTTGATATTAGCAAGGTGGGGAAGGAGGCCCCACTTCCTTCTCATCTTATTTTGTGGTCATTAATGTGGTCACACATAAAAACAACATTAATATTAATAATTGTTGCAATATCAAATAAGAAAAGGGACAACGATAGGAATGTGGAGCCCCATCACCATCATTAGGAACTTCAAGGTCTTCCCAATTCAAACATTTAAATTTTGGGCTCCATGAAATGTTTGGGCAGTTTAGTGCAAATTCAAAACAAAATGATCCAAAGGATTTGATTCGACCTTCATTTTCTAATTTCTTTTTTTTAAAAAAAGTTTGAGCCTTGGATTTAGGAAAATGTCATGTTTAAATTGAATCCAAACCTACCATGTTTTAATTTTTAATTTCTTTTTTAAAATATAAATTTCCAAGTTTTTCATCTGTATTATGTGTCGCATGGTACATGTTATTCTTTTTTAATTTTTAGGATTTAAAAAAAATTCATGTAAATATTTTTTTCATCCATTCAAAGGCCTTTTCAACCATAAATGGGATTTTTTTACATCCAACTAATAGTCAAACATTAGGTTAATGGGCATGTAGGTAGGTTAATTAGTGACCATACATTTATAATTGTTCATTATACTAGTTGGATCCCAAAACTAGACCATTCTACATATTTTTACCTTACAATTGAACATTTTAAACAATGGATTAATAAGTTTCAAATTTCATTTGGATTCAATTTGACATTTTCTTTGGAAATTCATTCCAAAGGTGTGTGTAATCAAGTTATGGTAATTTTTATGCCCTTCATTTCTTGGAGAAGAGGCGTAAAAATGTGGGAGATTTTTATTCATTTGGAAACAAACAAATTTGGGGGTTTTTATGGGCGTGGAAAGTGGTGTATATTTGTGGAATTAATTTTCATCAAATATTTGGAAAACCAACCTTGTGCCAATAAACAGAAATACCCATAACCCATACACAACAACACATTATGGGTTTTTTGACCAGTCAAAGAAACGACTATTATCCTTTTCGATTATAATTATAAATACTTAATCATAATAATCATTATGTAGTTGCAAAGGCCATTGTGATTTCATGGTTTTGCAACTATAGTTAGTATAACGACTAGTGGGGTTTTTTGGATAAATATATTATTATTTTGAAATTGTATTAATAACATGCTTTAAATTAATTATAATTAATTAATTAAAAATACTTTGATTTTTGTAATTAAAATAAAGGTTTTTAATCTCACGACATGATAATGTGGCACTTCACGTGCCAACAACATGTGTTTTATGACTTGTCGTATTCAATTATAAAAAGAAAAATTACTAAAAAATGGCATAAACAATTTTTAAAACAATTAGAAAAATGACTATAATTGAATATAATTAGTCATAAAAAAATGTTTTAGCAATGTGATGGTAATAAAATACTTGATTATTAATCAACTATCCAAATTTCAAAAATGTATTTTTTATCTATTTTAATCATCCAAAATGAGGTCATAACAAAATTCCATTGATTTTTACAACTTTTGGTGAATAATGACAACTTATGGTAGCGTGATGTTAATGTGGCATGCCACATAGTAATGATGTTGATTGGTAGTCGTAACACTTCATGACTTTTGACATTATCTTCAAATGATGATTCATGTCATTGACTTGATGAATTAATTTCATTTATTAGTTAGTTGAAAATATTGTTGTCATTTGCGATTAATAACGACTTAATCTTCCATGTGATGATGACATGGCATGTTGTTTGGCAATAAGGTGTCACAAATTTTCATGGCAATCCATGATTTTTTGTGACACCATAAGTTTTTGTGAGTCTTGAATTTATGGCACCAATATTTGTCATGACATGCCTTAATTTTTTGGTGTGCCATGAAGTTTTTGAAATCATGAATTCACATGAATGTGTATGTGTACTAAATAATTTATTGTTAATTTGTAATTATGTCTACAATATTAATAATAATTCTTAAAAAGGTGACACATAACTCCTTGATTTTTTAACTAGTTAACATATTAGCTTAAGTTCACATACTTATTAAATTAACCTATGTATATAAGCTACTTAGTAAAAACCTATTTCATAATATACATTAATCTATAAGTTACTTAATTGAACATAAAAAATTTACTACATATAATATGTTTAAAAGTATTTATAATAGGTTATATTATTAATAGGTTAACCTAGATACACTTGCCTAAATTCTTAACTTTAGGTTTTTTGCCAAGTCAACCTAAGTAATTTCATTACAAGATATTTTATCAAGTTTATAATTGGTCACCTCGACTTTGTGTGACTAGATGCGACATAATTATCCTAGGTTAAGTTTTTTTTGGCTTAAAAATGCTTAAGTTAACGTAAATTAGGTTAGTAAATAATATAGGTTGACAAATTAGTTCATTTAAAATCAACTTAAAAAGGTTTATGTTTAGGTTAGTTTGACTGATTATAGGTAGCTTGATTTAGGTCAACTTCGGGTGAACAAGGTAAATTCAAGGCTAAAATTTTTGAATTTTATAACTTTGTGTTAAATATAATAAATATAAAAAACTATGGTAATGCAATGAATGAAGACTTGAACCCCAAGTGAAGGTGAAAGGTTCTAGTTCTCATTTTTACAACCTATGATACATAGGCCACTTGGTTTAGATTAAATAACCTAATCTAAGCTTTTTGGGCTAGGAGTCCAACATTTGTTTTTAATTTAGGCCACCTATAAGCTTAGGTTAAATAGGCTAGGTTGTTTAACATAGGCAGTTAGCTTAATTATGTTAAGTTAGATTGACTTTTGGTTAGGCAAGCTAGGTTAGGTTGGCTAGCTTAGTTAACTTGGGTTAAGTTGACTTTTAGTTAGGCTAGATTGGTTAGCCTAATTAGTTTGGGTTAGGTTGAGTTTTGACTACAATAGCTACATGGGTTAAATTGGGTTGACTTTTGTCCATCTGCAATGACTCATAATGTGTTTGTAAATTCTTGACACATGTCATCCATCCATCAAGGCATCTTGTGTAACATTTTGTTAAATAAAATGATTAAGTTGAGATGGCATGCAATTTACATGTCATACCAAGGTTAATGATGACATGAAATTTCATTATTATTAAAAAAAAAAAAAATTAATCGTTAAAACAATTGAACTTCACAATTGAACATCCTTTAAAATTAAATAGATGAAACAACATGAGTTTGGCATTTCATTAATCATCAATCACATATGTCCTTTTTCATTAGTATGTAGTTAATTGCAAAACCCAAAATGTGTTGTTGTGATAAATGGTGGAATGTCACACCATCAACACATGTGGAATGTTGCACTGCTCACATTTTTCATTTTTGGTTATTTGTTTTAACATTCGTATTTATTTCGAATTTACAAACACAGTTTTGTTACCAATCAACTTGCAATTCCTTACAATTATTTGTCATTTGTGACTACCATTCCTTGTTATTAAAATTAGTTTTTGCATTTGGTTGTGCTTGAGACCAATGTTTTCTTCATTTTTTCATTTGGAAAAACTTTTAGCATTGTTTACATCCAAGAAAACCCATCTATGTCCAATTAATTACAAATGTGATCAAATGAATAGCAACCCTATGCATATTCAATGTGTATTCCACACATTCCAGGGTGTATGGGTTTCAAATGGTGTATAAGGTGTATTTTACCCATCAATAAAGGAATAAATACTTAGATTTACATGTGTATACACCATGTCATGTATAATGTTTAAAATTTTAAAAGCATTTATTATTATTTCTAATCATAGAAATAATTCCAGTAATTATAATAAACATAATTTCTACAATTAATGCAAAATTATTGTCAAATCGGTAAAATTATGATGGTTATACATTAATTGTAATAACTATATAGTTTCTGATTTTTATGTGTAATTATTGTTAAAAATATTCGTGGTAATTACATTGTAATTGTATTATTTGATGTAATTATTATAATTTTGGTAATTTAATTCATTAAGTTATTACATTTATTACTCTTAAATCATAGTAATTTATTTATTATTAAAATAATTCTAGAAATTTATTAATTTATAATTTGATTTGATTACTCACAAATTGTAACTTATTATTTTGGCCTCATAAAATTGTTTTCAAAATTTATAGTAATTTTAATGGAATTAAATTAATTCCTTGATTATGTTATTAAAAAAATATTCATTTACATTTCAAATTACATTATAATTTAAGTATCCAAACTAAATTATATTTAATTCAAATATGTTAATTTATGTATAACCAATAACAAAAAAAATTCTTAAAATTTAATATTTTCAATAAGAAAAAAGTTATAATAAGAGAAATATATATTCATTATTGTAATTTCATATTGATTATATATATTTTTAATGTAAATTGGTATTCATAATCTAGAACTTATAACATATATTTTTCAAAATGATTTCAAAATATAATAGTTTAGTATGATTAAATAATTTGATGCAATTGTTGTACATTAAACAATTTAAGTACAATAAATTGTTCTATGTATTTTTTATAATGATCTATTTTTTAAAAAATTAATATTTCTATAACATGTATTTCTATAGATAATATTTTATTTTAAAAATTCAGTAATTAATGTCTAATTATCTTAAAATAATTGTAATTTATGTATTTATACACCGGCTACAGTAGTTTCGTAGTTTTTAATTTGAGCTTAATTATTCATGATTTAGAACTTTCAATTTTAATTTTTCATCAGATTTTAAAATTTTATAACAATTTTACTATGATAAGAATAATTAATGTAATTGACAAGGATTATACTACATTAAATTAAAATTCTTGTTTCTTATAATTATTTATATCTTATAAATAGTTTGTAGGATGTCATGAAAGTTTTGAGGTATTATATTCCTTATTAGAAAAAAAATTCTTAATTTTTACCACTTATTTAAAATATTAATGTATAATTACTACTTAATACTATAACTTTTTTTAAAATTAAGTGCTGATATTTTTGAAAATATAAAATATTAATCCTACAATATTTTTATAAATATTTTTTCTGATTGGAGACTAAATTTTTTTATGATAATTATTAAAGACAATAATTAGTTATCATATGTAATTTCATTATTAATAGTAATTATTAAATACATATATGATTTAGACTTTAGTAATAATAACATTTATTTTAATAATTGAAATATAATTATGTGAAGCAAAATAATAATGTGAATACAAATATAATAGCTAGTATAGGGCAATGTTTTTGTTCAAATTCCTTGAGTAGGTTCATTGGCTAAGATCCTCAACATTAATTAATAGTGAACGACAACTATCATGGGGCATTAATAGATATTTTTGGGAATCTTGTCTAGTTCCGGCAACCTATAGGTACACACAGTTTAAATTTGGTGATTTCTAAGTTATTTTTATGAAGATACGATGAATTGTTTTTTAAATATGAAAAGTCATTTTGTTAAATTCATTAGCTTTTCTTTGTTGTTGCCAAGTTGCAAAATTTTGCCTGAAAAAAAACACTAGTATAGGTTATTCACTAGATACATTAATGATACTATTAGTTAATGTTTTTTATATTATAATAATTAAACATTAATAAAATTATTTTTAATATCATAGTTAATATTAAATTTGAATGAGTTTCTTATAGTTAAAATTTGAATAAATTGAATTCTCGTATTTATTTATCCAATAGTTTATTATAATATAATTATGTAACAGTTTTTAATGAAATATTATTAGATGTAATTTATTTATTTATTTATTGCTATTTATTCCATCGTGTATTTGATTAATTAATTAGTTAATTATTGAATAACTAGTTATTTATTTATTTATTAGGTAGGAGTCATTTCTCTATTGAATTATATAGTTTTAAAAATTAAAAACAAAGAGAAAAGATATGGAATAAGTTTTATAGTTGTAAATAATTTGTAATAAAAATTTCTAGTTGCAACAAAATTTGCAACAAAGTTTAAAGTCCAAGTTTTTCAAGTAGTGGGTATATTGTATGAGAAATTCAATTGTGGTGTACATATGGATTTGCTTTATATACTTCATTGTCTTATACCCTAAACATTTCATTGTTTCATTGACAAAGGTTAATTCTTTCAAATCAATCATGGGCTTATGCCTACTATAAAAAAATTCAAGTTGAATTACTAAGGATAATTTTTTTCTTTCTAATAACTAACATTTTGTAAACATGTAAACCAGAGTAACTAAATCAACTAAACCAACATGTGGATAGTTATTAAGCAACTCGATTTCAACTTGGATTTGGAATTTGAAAACATGAAATTTGGGTTGGAAACCTTTGAGTGACAAATGGTAGATCTACCCCATTGCATCTATGACCTTCATGCCCTTAAATTTATTATCAAGACACTTAAGTAAATTGAAGAGAAGGTCTTTTTCTTTAAATATTTTGTGCCTCTTTTAGTTTTTTGGTGATGCAATTACCATATCATGTGTTAAATAATTAAGATATTTTTTTCAATTTAAAGGTAGAGCTAAAAGGTTGTATCAAGTTTGTTTGTTTATTCATAAAATTTGGAGGTTGAAATTTTTTGTTTTTAAAGGTTGAAAGTTCTTATTATTGTTCTTGGAAATTGAAGATTTATTCAAAAATAAAATGGTAGTCTTGTCTTGAAAAATATAGTATTGAATAGAAAATCTTGCACATGTGATGTTGTATGATTTGGTTAAATTGCTAATAACTATGTCATTGAATGTGTTATTCATTGTGTAATAATCCAAACTAATATGTGCAATAAGACAAATTCCAAAACAACAAGGGTATTGTGAATTTTAATTTCAATACTTCAAGTATATCATGCATTTTTTTTTGAAAACTACCATTATATGCAAGTATAGGTGATTGCAATTTAATTCGTATCAATGTTATGTATGTTATATTTAAGTGATAAATCAGTTTTATCAATGGCATTGTAGTTATACATTAGTTGTATTTAAGTTGAAAAGATGGACATCTATATATCTTTTACACTACAATGTTATGTATGTTACATTTTGATGATAAATAAGTTTTATTAGTGGCATTGTAATTTTTAACTAATTTTATTTAAATTGAAAGGATAAACATCTAAATATCTTTTGCATTATAATGTTTGTATATGTTATTGATTTCATTTCACATGTGACATTGAATATCATCATATGACATATTTCAAATAAATAAGCTGGAATTAAGAAATTATGGCTCAAGTTCAATTCAACAAAAAATAAAAGACAACATTAATATATAAAATAATGTTTTGATGACAATATTTGATTGTTGTGGTTCAGGATCTTTGTGCTAACCTCTTGTTTAGATAGAAGAAATTTTTTATTATAAATATTTTGTGCAATATGTTTACAATTATAGTCAATTTGTATTTCAATAAAAACATTATTTTGATGAAAAATCAAAAAAATCATTCGGTTCATCAATGGATGAACTTACATAGTAATTATTCCATAGTAATCACCTAGTTGCCAATTGCAAATTTGGTATATTACAATTACACGCAAGAACTACCTTGTGTTGATGTAAGTTGTCACATAATTGCCAATTAGTTGAGCCATTAATGTGTTTCCTTTGCACTTGTAGTTACAAAGGAATTACAATGGAAATCAACAAAGTTCATCATTGATGGATGGATGGATGGATGAAAAATGTCAAAATGACATTACAACAATAGTTGCAAACTAGTTGTATTGGAGTTTATAATAGTTCTTATTGCATCGTTGCAATTGAGTTGCATGAGTTTCATGCATATACGATTCCACTTATGGTGAATTACGTCCATTGTAATTCATGCAACTCATTCAATAACATTCATGTTGTAAAAATAATTTAAGTTGCAATGAAGTTGCAAGTGGTCATTGTAATTCAAAAACCTAGTTGCAAAATTAATTGCAAATCATTTTTTCTCATAATGTAATTAGTTGAACTTGAATTTTGAGCATATAATAATTTAAAGTAGCTTATCATAACCTAAGGTATAACTTATTATAATTTACAATATTTTAGGGTATATTTTAGTATATCATGTTCTAGTTTATAATAACCCAAGGCAAAATAACAACATTAATAATGTAAGGTATAATAGATCAAGGTATAATAAACAAAAATATCCCACTAGAAGAAAAACCATATTTTTTGACTTGTCTTAGGCGACTAAAAGTGCCTTTTATGACTATTTTAACCCTAAATTATAGTAGCCTAACCTAGGGTTCAATAACTTAATGTGGCTAAAGGTTAAATAATTTATAATATCCTAGGGTATAACTTAGGTTAAAATAATCTAAATAGTTTTAAAATATAGTTTAAGAGAAAGTTCATAACCAGCTAAAGTATAATAACATAGGGTGGTATGGTTTAAGATATTTAAAATAACATGATCAAAATATACTTATTTATTGTAATGAATTATGTTAATTAGTGATAAAACATGATGATTACATAATGATTTTATAGTGACATAATTTTAATCAAAGTGAAATGATTAAGGTGAGGTGAACCTATTCATTATTACAAAATGTGAATGTAATTCATTAGTCCCAATTCGCTAAACCAATGAATCCACTACATCTCCATTAAGTCTTGTTCATTATGATTAGTGTATTCACTCAAAATCTAGTGAAATTGCTTGATGTACAATAACATATTTGTTATAGTATTTCATTTTTAAGGTCCCATAGTCATTTGAATTACACCTTATTCTTGTACTAGTGAATTAACATGTGCATTTTCATGTCCATGTTATTTATGATATTTTACCTTTTTGAAGCCTATATATTTGATCTCTTTGCTTTACACATCAAATGGACATGAAAATTCACATTTCAAGATTTGAGGTAAATATTGAAAAATCATTCGGCACCACATGGAAATATAATTTTTTAAAAGGGGGGAGGAAGATTTTTTATTGATTGAAACCTCAAAACAAAGCTAGTAGATTCGTATAAATAAAATATTCATTCATAATTTCATGGGATTGAATTTCTTTTTAACAATTTTGATTTAGAAAAATAATTTAAATAAAGACATTTAACATTGAAAAAAAAATTATTTCAAATATTTTCCAACAATTTTTAGAATATCCAAAACATTTACTACAAAAAAATCAATGAATGGAAGTAATGTTTTTTTTTTCAAAAATTTCATGTAGCATGATGCATCACTAGATAAAATCCAAAATAAATACCATTTATTGCAACACCTATGTAGAACCATTATCCAAAATATTAAAAAGTGCCCCCAAAACAAATTCTATCAAAATTTGACCAAAAAATATTTAATTTTCTTTATCAAAAATTTGGGATTTCAATTCAAATTCAATTCAATTTTCATGCAATGTCATTTGACATTATCATTCCAAATGGAACTTAATTTTCAGATTGAAATCAATTCATTTCTTGATTAATTTATTAGTTGATTGTCATTAGTAATGCACAATAATGTGGAACCCAAGTTTGATAACAAAAAAAATTCAAAGTGAAAGAGAGTTTACTTTGGTACAACTTTGATTTGGCTTCAATGTGAACAACGTATTGTGTCAATTTGTCATTGTTATGGTTAAATTTAGTAACTCAAAGGTGTTATGAGATGGTAAAAAATTTAATCATTTTACTTTGAAAAAAACCTAAAAAATCTTAATCTCTTTGATAAGTGGTCACTTTTTTATTCCATTAAATATTTAGATTTTTTTAATAAAAAAATTGTTTTGTTAAAAGAAGGATTATAATAGATAGATAAGAAAGATGAAAACCTAAAGAAAAATCTTATAGGAAACCATTTTGAAATGTAAGGGGGGTCGGGGATTATCAATGCATGTTAAATCAATGTTTTAAAAATATAACTTTGGTCACCAATTCACACCAATAATGTTACATTACATGCTAAATCCTAGGTGGCATATTGATGTGGCGTTAGGTGTTATGTTGGTGGTAAGTTAGTAATTGGTCAATGATACGTTACGATCAAAAATTTAGAAATCATAAAATTTGGTTATAAAGCCAATTGGTTGTAGCATCCCCCCAAAAAGGTCTTTTAATTCAATGTTTCATAAACTAAATCCCTTTCAAATATTTCCTTAGTTGAATTCTTGGTTATGCATTCCTTAACAATTGATCCATACTATTTTAATGTTTTATGATTGATCTATGAATTTCATTAATTCCCACATCCATGAACTTCACAAGCTTCACCTTGCCTCACATTATATAGTCACAACATTTTTATTTGCCTCGCCATTTCCATGTTGTTTGACTTCTACCATCTCAAGATGCATGATCAATGTAATCTCTAAATTTTTAGTGCTAACATTCACCGTGGATGTCTTCGGCATTTCTAGCTACAAGAAAATGGAACATGACATTGATTGTCTAGAAAATTGTAAAAGCTTCACATCCATTTAGGTTCATGATTCTTGCAATTTTGCACATATATCTATACATAAATTTATCTTTGTAGGTCACACAAACAAGTTTTACTTCAATACACATAGGCTTCAAAAGTTCTTTACATGTATTTTTTGAAATTTGCACATTCAAAGTCATTAATTTAAGTTATTGATCTTTAACAAATTTCACATAAAAATAATAATCATATTTAGATTTGTTTGTATCTAACATTCACAACTTAGTGAAAGTCTCTCAATCCACTAAGAAAAAATCTCAAAAGTAAGAAACAAACAATGATTCATAATTTTGAATCAAATGTATAAATACATGTTTGGAAGCCTCACGAACCCAATTGGGAACTTACGATGAAATGATTACTTTAATAAAAGCCAAGAAAAATAAACACCTCACAAACATTGAACAAGTGGAAAAATATTTCAAAAATTGTCAAGGATGTGAGATGTTGAAAGTACCTTAAGAATGGTTCAACATGTAAGGATAACAAAATATTACATACCTCAACAATTTCCCTAGTCAATTGTTTCCCCTAATCTTCCAATGCCACAAACATGAAAAATGCTCCCAAAAAGGTCTTTTTAGAAAGCCACATTAGTGGAATGGTTAACCCCACAAATAGTCCTTCAATCCACCTTAGTGGTTGTTTACATCCTCTTCTAACAAATTAGCTAACACTCCCCTCTCTTTGTTGTCTCCATTCACTACTTCAAACAAGATGCAAATGTAGCCAAATCAAAAACATTTCCAATGCATTTACACCTTTGTTAAAATAAGTTTACATCAACATGGTTTTCTACCCAACCACAAGCATAAGAAGGTCCTCTCCTTTACAAGTTTTTTCTTTTTTTCTATTGTTTTTCATGTTTAATCCCTCCTCTTTTCTTGCCCTATTTTTAAAAGAAAATCTCCCCCTTGTTATCTCCCCCATACATGTACAAGATCACTTAAACTATTTACATTTGTACTTTTGTGCTAATGTTAATTCCTAACTACAACACTAAATCGTTGTTGGTCACTTATCCAAAAGTCGATAATTGCTAACATGCTCCCCATCCTAAAATTGTTTTCAATGACAAAGTCAAGGAAGTTAGCCTTAAAAACAATGTTTTCCCCCATGTAGATTCATGCATGGGATAATGTTTCCATTTAAAAAAAAATCTTTCCATGTTTTATTTTGGAGTTGTTGGAATTTTGTGCTTAAAATCTTTTTTGGTTCGACTATGGTGTCTTCCTCATGTAAAGTTTATGGTAATTTAAGCAATAGATGGCTAAGGTCAAACACATTTTAAAAGTAAGTTAACATGGAAGACATCATGGGTCTTCCATGCTTTTAAGAGATCCAATTAATAGGCCATTTTGCTTATTCTTTTGAATATGGCAAATGGGCCGCAATATTAAAGGGACAATTTTTGGCATTTCCCCAATCTCAAACCACTTCTCAAAAGCTTTGACTTTCAAAAACATTTTGTCATTAATTTCACATTTCTTAGGGCTTTGGTTTTTATCAACATAGAACTTTAAGTTGGCTCATTATTGGGCATTTTGCATACTATCCTTCACCAATTTCAAAGTATATTACATGTTTGCAATCATTTCATTTACACCTTCTATCTTAGAAATAGGCATTGAAATGGAAAAATGAATAAAACTTTCTTGCCCACATAAGGCATGGAATGAGCTTGTTTTAATGGAATAATAACAACTCCCATAACATACAAATTCCATCAAGTATAAACATTGTTTCCAAGTTCCTTGCTAATGGCCAACATACATTTTTAACATATGTTCAAGGGTACAATTAGTCTTTTCTATAATTTGTGCATTTTTTTGGATGATAACCATTCCTCATTTTCAGTATAATGCCAAACATTCTAAGTAAGGTAGTCCAAAATTGGCTCACAAATTTTCAATGCCAATCACATATTTGATGTTTTTAGGCAAGCCATGCAATCAATTTGTTTTTTTGTAAAACTAATCTAGACACATCTATGGCCACCATAGTGGATTTGGTAGTAAGGAAATGAACATATTTTGTAAATCTATATACAACCACACAAATGTTATCATGCCCACATTGGTATTTGGGTAACCCCATAATAAGTCCATACTTATGGGATAAATGTAAGATTAAATGTCTCACTATTGTGATGGTATGGGTTTTTTTCCCACGGCACCTTTGGTTCAAATGCATATGGTAATTAATATATCCTTAGATTTATTAATAGAGATTTGGATCTAGACTAACAATTTCATTATGAAAAGAACTATGTGCTTATTTATTGATTAAAAACTCATTTGCTAATAGTAATGGACTTTTAAAGTCGAAAAATATGGAATGGTCATCTGATTGGACCATCACAAAATGGAAAAAATTATATTGATTCACATTTCAAAAAAATTATTGGGACTCAATATATGATGTAATAGAAGATAAATTCATGTGAAGAATATATTATTTGAAAACTTTAACCATTTGATAATTAGGGATTTTTGAATGGTTAAAATTTGACCATATTTTCATAAGTGCATATGAGTTGCAATTTTTGTTTGTTTTTCAATTTCTTATCCCAAAAATATATTTTTTGAAAGCTTTACATGGGGCATTATTCATCTAAACTTCGTGGGTTTTCTTTTTAAGACTTCCAAATTAAAAAAACAACATCAACTACATTAAATACAAATTTTCACATATATTTGGGAAGGTTTGTAGGTGATTGAAGATGTATTATTCAAAGATTATAATAATAACATTTTAAAAGTAACAACCATATCCATTTGGATCATTTAAAAAAAAATTGTATGGACTTATAGGGAGTGCAATTTTTTTCTAATATTGAGACATTCAATCATGCATTCACCCTATGGACTCCCATTTATTATTGGGAACTCCTAAAGGTTGTGTTAACCTTAAAGTTTTAATTACTTGTTCAACTTTGGATACTTGACACATGTAAATTTTTTCAACATAATCATGTATATCTTTCTTCATGCCAATCTAAAAGTAAATTTTTTCACAACCATATAAGTTTTAAAATCCTTGGATAGCTTACAATGGGAATGTTATAGTAATTGGAAAAGATGTAGACACAAAAATCTTCAAAGTTAAAGATACATACCCTAGTGTCATAATACAATTTATCATTGTTCAAAATGTAAGCCATATATTTTTGGATTTCTTCGTGGGTTTTATCATTTTTTAAAAAGCTTTCATAATGTTCTTTAAACCATTCATCTTGGACATAATAATTTTGTATGTCTTCTATCACGGTATTGTTTACCATGGAAATGGCATTGGCCAATGGCCAATGAGAGAAGGCATTGGCTAGAAAATTTTCCTTGCCTTTTATATAATGCATGGTTGATCCAAAATCAGATTGTTGTAACCTTTCCAACATTTTATTTTTAGTGATTTCAAAAAGATGTATGATTACATGGCATGCATGGAACATAATCATCATTATTGGACCATGAACATTTATGATAGATTCCATGTCCATTTTTTTGGTAGCTTGAGACATGGGTTTCCTAATACAATTATAAGGTTCCAAGCTAAAGTTGGAACTATTTTGCAACCACCACACATATATTTAAATACCTAATGGATGATAAAGACAAATTTAAAAAACTAGTTGGCCATACTTCATAAGAACCCATTGAGATCAATCATGAATTTGTAAATATAAAGTTAAAAAGGAAGTCTGAAAATTTGAATCCAACAAACAAGGTTTGTTTTGCTAGTAATAATGAAATTTGGTTGTATGAACAACCCCAAACAACATTCTTTTTAATTTCACAAGTTAGTTTTACATAAGCCTCCATGCTTTTGTGGACTTCAACTGTTAATTTAATGAAGAACATTGTCCTTAACACTATCCTTTTGTAGATCCTAGTTGTTAATCCCTTGACCCCAATTTTTGGTCAACAATTGGGTTGCAAGAAAGGACTAATAACTCTTTTATTTGCAAAAAACTTTAAAGGGTTAGAGAAAATATTTTCAACATATAAGACCATGGCCAAAGTTATAGAAAGGGAAACAAACAATTCATCAAGTCTATTGACCACATGCATGTTAATAATATTTTGTTGATGGGAGAAATAGGGATTTTGACGGAATATAAATGGATTAGCTCCCATAAGACCATGTTAATAGAAAGATGGAATATTTGAAAGAATAAAACCAAAAACTCAACCAAAATAAAAAACAAATGCGGTGCAAGGTGCAAATACAATAAAATGACCAATGGCCAATTGTTTTATGATGAATTTGCTTTGGAACATTTTTTATTTAAAAAAAAATCTTGAATGTTTTTATACTATTTTGTTAAGATTGATATAAAAAATTTCTCAAAAGTATGTTGTTTTCTAATATTGTCAAGTCTTTTTAAGAGTCTAATTATTACTTAATTAAAATGATTGATTACAATCTTTTGAAAATGTTTTTGGATACTTTAAATTGATTGAAACATTTTCATAAGTTTCATAATATATTCAAAACATTGTTGTATAAGTACAAATGTTTTTAATGTTAACTTTTTATCATTAAAAAACATATCAATTAACAATTGGTTATTCAAGTGTAGTGGGCCATTTCATTGTATTTTTATTGTGTAAACTCTTACTATGATGGAGGTGATGACCATGGCCTTTTCATGGGCTACCTACAACAATGACAACATTAACGTTTCAATTTAAGTTTTGAAGCATGATGACATTGCAAATGACAATAAGTTTACAATATTTTGAAGGATGATACCAAATAAACTTAAAGGGTTGATATATTATTAATTTAATGTAAAAGTCTTTTATTTGCCAAGGTAAGGGGTCGATTTCTTTCAAACACACACACACACACACATCTTCTTAGACTTGTTGAATTGTTATATCATTTTGATTGATGTTGATTGTTGGTGGGTTTTCATGAGAGTTATGCAATACATATTCCTTAAAAGTTTTTAAAAAAATGCCAAAAACATTTCCAACCATGAAATAATCCCAGTTGTGTTTTTTTGTTATAAAATAATTCTAAAATTGTATGGTGTTTGTTTTGGTGCCCTGATCAAATTGATAAAGATATACCTTTTGTCCCCATGTTAGCAAAGAATATTGTCCCACATCCTTTGTTCACATCAAACAATTTGTGATATTGAGCTTGTCAATTCAATCCAAACCTATGTAAAATTCTAGCACATTTTTTCACAAACCAATGAGAATATCAAGGAATTTGTTGTTATAGTCCACCATAACACAAACAATGATGACACATCTCCCATAATTATGATAATAATCAGATCTTCTGGGAAAAGGATAAAAGGTTTGTAACCCAAAACATGGGCATAATCAATGGTACCTTGTATATTAGGCAACATGTGCCATTGCTTGAAATTGTCCATGACAATGTGCATTTTTGGTTCCATTAGTAATGAAATAAATTTCTTGAAACATGCATTCATTATAAGAACAAATTAATGTAGGACCATTTGGATACAATAAACTTCCCAATTGTGAATAATTACAAATGAAGAAATTGTAGGCACGTGTAGGTTTGTAATAAAACAAGACACATGAATCTCCATAGGATGGCATTTTGATATTTTGTGTCTTTTTTCACCAACATTGGTTATAATTTGTTAGTAATTCTAAAAAGGGTGGATATCAACATCCTAATGTTCTCTACCCATGTCAATCATCTTTGTATTTTGGGAGTAAGAATATGGAAAACTAGGTTATATTTTGTGACTTCACCTAGTGCCCTAATTATTTAAACATAACCTTCAAATATTTGATTAATCATATTTGTGATTTGTAGCAACAAATATGAAAAAAATTACATTTTCAAAAACTATGGATGGTTTGTTACACATGATTCCATGTGTGATTCATGATTACTAAAGGTAAAGATGTTTTACTATAAACCCTAATAATAGGTCATGAGCAAATGCACCTTTTATGCCAACAAACACTAATATAAAAATAGTAACTATATAACGCCATGTGACATTTTGTTAATGATTAGTTGGATGTTAAAACGCTTCTAACCACTAAAGGTCTTAGCACTAAGTGTGAAGGTCATAGAGTGTAAAATCCTTTAAATAAATAAAGAGTAGGCAATAAAATCCCCTCACATGCATTGTTTAGGTTTTGGATAACCTCTGCCTTATGCTTTAAGATGGGCAAAACTCAATTGTTAGGGGACATTCTTAAAGTGTTTTGGGTTGTAGTTACGGTTGTAGCAAAGCTGTGTAGGTGTGCAGCAACATAAACGTGCTAAAACATGCATTGGTTGTAGCTAGTTTACAACATTGATAATGTAGAACATAAAAACACCCCTAGCCTAGGTCCCCCCCTTGCTTTAAGTTATGTAATACCAATCCAAGGTACTACTGTTCTAATTCAACCTTATAAATTGTAGTTGGTGTTGTTGGATTTTGGGTGTGGAAAGACCTTGGGATTTGGGTGGAAATAAAAAAAGAGTATAAGAGCTATTTTTTCATGGTAGTTCAATACTAGAAGTAAACGCTAATTAAGGGGTAACTACTATTAGGGTTTTGAGTTTTGGGAAAAAAAACCCTTCTCTCCTTGTCAATCATCGAAACATGTGTGGTAGAAATTTACTGTGATAGAAAGTTATTAATGAAAGGAAAAAAAAGAACAACTAAGTAGGAGAAACAATGTTGTGTATGTATGAATGAAAGAATTTTACCCCATGGATTTCTGGGTGTTGTTGTGGTTGTAAAAAGTATGCATTAGTCTTATCCCTAGTTGTAGGCTTTTTTGGCAGATCAATTACACGAGCAGAAATTTACTTCATTTTTAATAGATGTTCCTTCAAATATCATGTGAGCATGTTTTCACTCATGTGCGGGTCCAAGGGTAGGTGCTTGGTTATTAACTCGTCCTACCACATCGGTTTTCATCTATCTTTAGCCCATTTCCTTACAACACTCCGTACTTGTTTTGGTTTGCACATCCTAAGATCGCCCATCTTTCATAGTGTTAGTGTGGTCATACCATTGATGATCTAGGTACTCATTTGCTTCGATGCTCTTGTGAGAACGAGTGTACAACAACCCATGATACATTTTGGGATATTGTCACAACTATTATTTTAAAAAATGGAGCACATTTTCAGAAGGAGATTTCCCACGTCGTCCTTCACCACACCCATCAATAACAAATGGATATCCTTAGTGGATATGGCTTCCGGATCTTGATGGACATTGTCAATGCTAATCCGACTTGCACAGATATGGTGCAGTGAACATTGACGATGATAACACATGCAACAATGATGGTTATTTAAGAAAAGACATAGTTATACATTGAGCAAACACCAAGTGATGACTTTATTCCCCTAGCTATTGAGACATATGGATGTTTTTAATTTCGTTTTGACTCATTTTTTACTACTTGTGCATAGACCACTATTATGCATCAATGGCGGTCTTCTTTAGTCCCTTCAATGGTTGTTGCTTACTACTAATAGCGCGTGTTCATATCCCTACAACGTGCATAAGCCATAGTGACTATCCAATGGGTTGTTGCACTTGGTCAAGGTTTCTCATATCTTCCACACATCATAATTAATGCACCTCTATCTTTAGCTGATTTATGGCAAATGATAATTCTTTCATCTTAGGTTTTCTTTGTTATCGTTGATTGTCATTTCATAACCTATTAGATAGGTTTAGGCTAGGCTATCTAGTTAGGCTACTAGTTAAGGTATTATATAACAAATAACCTATTAGCTTATTAATTGTGCTAGGTTAGAAAGGTAGTCTAAGCTTAATTTGACTTACTAGTTATGTTAGGTTGGATAAGTAGCCTAGGCTTAACAAGTAAGCTAAATTATCAAATGAATATGGTTCATTTGACTAAGTGTCAAATCATAATGGTTATTTTCACTAAAGATTAAATCAAGATGGTGAATTTGACTAAACTTTATCCATTCAATATGGCCAATTTGATTAAATCATGACCATTTTGATTGACATTTGTTCATTTTAATTAGATTTTTGGCTTTTCTACTTGTGTTTTCATTTGCCTTGTATGTTTACTATATGGGTTCCCATCCTTGATATTTATTTAGAGGGTTTTTCTTCTTTGGGTTAGATTCACCTATCAACTTGTCATGGGCCCTTTCATTTGGAAATGGCCCCCACATTAGCAGCTTTAGCTTTAAAAAAAAAGTGGTCAATTTAAACAAGCATTTAACAAGGAAGCCGACCTAGAGTAAGATGTGTCACAAGGTAAGTTATGCATTAGAGTTTGAAGTCAAAAGCCCTATAATTCTGACATTGGAGTCAAGATATTTTGTTGGCTTATTTTTGCCATTTAGCGACCAAAAAAAATCCAGTTTGAGTCACAGAGAGGTCTTGTGAAAAATATGTGCCAAAGTCATCAGATTTTGAGCAAATAATTTCTGAAATCGCCATATTTAGAAATAGGTTCCAGTACGCTGTCGACATACCAGTACAAGAATTCTTGTTTTTTAAAAATTTTGTTTAAAAAGTTTTCCTCTTTGGCTTGTTGCTGAATTTGGCTAATTCCTCTGGTGGATGATTGCCAGCCAGCCAGCCAGCCAGCCAGCCATTATGGCTACATCACAAAATTGAAAAAAAAAAAAAACCCTGGAAATTTGGAGCCATCTTGGAACTTGAAAGAAAGTTCCTAAATCACTTTAAAGTTTGGTAAGGAAAAAGAAAAGAAAAAAAAAGAAAAGAAAAAGACAACGAGAACAAATTAAAATAGAAAGGTCGAAACGTTTTTCCATTAAAAAGATTAATTCCGTACACTTCCAGAACACTAAATCCGACAAAACATCCGAAAGTTCACAAGAAGAGAAACAAAATAATAAATAAATAAATAAAATTTTATATAAAAAATGTTTTCCCAACGACCACAGTCATAATAATGGTGTCTAATCTTTGTAGCTACTGAATCATTCATCCATGAAGTCCACGGTATTAGTCACTGTAATATATACAGAGAATATATAAATCCTCTGGTTGCGTCCGTCGTAGATGAACTTTGATTTCACGGATTATTCATCTACTACCATACGTTGATGTGTCTCATCCATGATGACAGTTTCTACATCGATCTGTCTCATCCACGATGCCAGTTTTGAAGTTGGGTGTTTCTCTCATCCACGATGCCAGTTTTGAAGTTGGGTGTTTCTCTCATCCACGATGCCAGTTTTGAAGTTGGGTGTTTCTCTCATCCATGATGCCAGGTTCTACGTCCATGTCTCATCGACGATGCCAATTTTTGAAGTCGATGTCTATCTCATCCACTTTACCCGTGTTATAGTCGATATATCATCCACGCTGCTCATTGTTTCGTCTATTTCTCATCCACGAGGCCAGTTTTTTGAACTGTAATGTGACGCGATGGCGCGCAAACATTCGGTGCTCGCAATTTGGCGTTCAGGACGGAGAGAGAGCGACAGAGACAGAGAAGAGACGAAGTCGAGGGTTTGTGACGAAGTCGCGAGGGTTTGTTAGAACGCCATCGCCATCGTAGGCTCTCGTAGCAAAGGATCGCTCTAATCCTTCCGTCCCCAAGAGTCACGGCGGCAGCGTCGCCGGGCTGTTCTAGAGCTTGGGGGATCTTCCTCGAGAGGAGGTTTGGAGGAAGCGGCAGAGGAGAAGAAGAACAAGGAGGAGGAGAAAGAAGAAGCTATGATAATAGCTTTATAGGGTTGATAGGAGAGTGAAAGAAGGAAAGAAAGGAAGGTGGGAGCGTATGTCGAGGTGCGTGGTGTTGTTGTTGTGGGACGGAAGGGGATATTAGATCGCATAGTGGTTGAACTGAGTTTGTTGTCTCTTTTCTCACCTTCACTTCTGGAGAGCTGCGGAGAACAGAAGAAGAAGAAACCGGGTTTTTGGTCGTTTTAGGAAATAAGGGAGTTTCTTTGTTTGTGTATGTGCGTGAAGGGAGACTGCCATAGTTCAGGCTTAGGAGGGGAGGTGTGTGCGGGAGGGGGGGTGGGGCCATTGTTGTACAGTAGTTGATTTGCATCTAGTAATAGTTTTGTAAAATTTTGCGGTTGTGAGGAGAAAGGGGAATCCGTGGACTCTTCTTCATTGAGGTCGGCATACACAACTTCGATTGCAACGGACTGCTTGTGAACAAAGAGTTCGGTCAAAAGTGTGTGGTGGTTGCGCTAAGGGTTTGATGGAGCCACGCGTCGGCAACAAGTACAGGCTCGGGCGCAAAATCGGAAGCGGCTCATTCGGTGAGATCTATCTAGGTGAGTTTTCCTTCCTATATATATATTAGGTCTGAATGTATTTCCTTTCTGTCCGGTCATTCGGGCTTAGATATCGGGATCCTGTTGTGTGCCCAGGAGGCTCCGTTGATTACAAAAACTCTTTGTGATTTCTATGAAGGTTTGTCATGCAGGAATGATAAAAGATATAATTTCTTCTTCTTTTGAGTTTTTCTTTTTCAAGTTGTTGTGCAGCATTGAGAACATGTGGATTTGGATTTTCTTTTTCCCGCAGGGGCTAATGTACAGACCAATGAAGAAGTAGCCATTAAGCTGGTAAGCTGCACTCTCTGTGTGTCTCTCCTCACACAGTCATTGATAACTGTCTTGGATGTCAGGTTTGTCAGCACATGTGCAACAGACCACTGCAGCTGTTGAATCTCCAGAATCACATGGTTTTATGAGGTGTAGAATTTGTTAATTTCTTTTGTAGTCAGCTGAGATTACTTGTTTGATACGATGTTTAGAGTGTTAGCTCTGCAATTCAAAATGAGGTTTTGGTGAGATCTTTTTCATGGTCTTGGGGTCAGTTATTTGTCTGTTTTTTGTCTATGATCTGGTACTTGTAAGGTTTTTTTCATGTGTGTAATCCCAGTCATGGAGCAGTTGGGATTTGGGTTTCTTGTATACCAGCTCTTTTGCTTGTGGAGGATTTGGATTGTTAGAGACATACAAGCTTCTGCAAGTTGAGATTTGTACATTCAAAAAAATCTGACATTGAGAGATCCTGGGTGAATGATTATATTGCACTTTTTTCCTGCAACAGTTGGAAGCTTGTAGCAGGTAGGTTCTATGGTTTCCTAGATGTGTGTGAGTTCCTAAACACATGCCATACAATTGGTATCAAAGGTTGAATTTCAAATCTTTTGGTGCTTTTGATATGAGTGTGTCTTAGGTTCCTGGCTTTTTAGTATACCCAGGTGGTAGAGGGAGGCAGGATGTTCAGGTTTCAAGGCATATGTAACACTTAGGGTATTTGTGCCTTGCTCTTGTGCTGGCTCTCAGGATTCTGCTCTCCAAGTGTTGAGTTTCCTCACCCACTCTCATGCTTGTTTTGCAGGAGAGCATCAAGACAAAGCACCCGCAGTTGCTCTATGAGTCCAAACTGTACAGGATCCTTCAGGGAGGAAGTGAGCATCTTGTTTACAACATCTATTGCTAGTGTTCTTTGGTTTTCTTTGGTTGTTGTCTGTGACTGTACCATGGGAGATGGTCTTTACTGTCCTGCTGTGTTGCTGCAGCTGGGATTCCAAACATCAGATGGTTTGGGATAGAGGGTGACTACAATGTTCTGGTTCTTGATTTATTGGGGCCAAGTCTTGAAGATCTGTTCAACTTTTGCAGCCGAAAATTCTCCTTGAAAACTGTGCTCATGCTGGCAGACCAGCTGGTATGTTGCTTACTGCAAGGTTGTTTGGACTAATCTCTTTGTGTGCTTTACTTCTATGTGAATATGGTAGGTCTAGTACACTGCTTTGGCACGTGTCCTTGTTGTTTGTCAAGGTGTCAAGTTTGCTTTGTCCTTTTGTTATGTGAAGAAATGGTGGAGAAGTCTGAGGAAGAAGAAGTGGAGTAGGGAGACTTAAAGTGCTGTTTCTGTTCCAGATAAACAGGGTGGAGTATGTTCACTCAAAAAGCTTCCTCCACAGAGATATCAAACCAGATAACTTCCTAATGGGCCTTGGCAGGCGAGCAAATCAGGTATGGTGTTTCACAGCCTTAACTAAGGATAGTGCATATTTCTACCCAGGCATAACTTGAATTGGTGTATGAATAGCAGGTCAGGGCAGCTATAAGGTGTTCAGAGGCCATGCTGGCTACAGGTACTGAGAATTGGTTGTTTTGCAGGTTTACATCATTGACTTTGGTCTTGCCAAAAAGTATCGGGATCCAACAACGCATCAGCACATACCCTACAGGTTTGGGTTTTTCCTGAATTGCAAATTGCTGTTTTGTTGTCTGGTGACTTCGATGAGGATACAGGCAGTTTGTGCTTTCAGATTCTGCTGCATGTCAATGTCTGAACTCATTCTGTCTGTTGACACTTCAGTATTTCTTGTTGATCCCCAGTCTGGATATTACTTCTTCCTCTTCCTGGTGTCTTGGTTAAAATTAATTATTTTAGCTGCATATTTTCAGGGAAAACAAGAACCTGACTGGAACAGCGCGATATGCCAGCATCAATACGCACCTTGGCATTGGTCAGTTGAAACCATTTTGAACTTCTTCTAAATATTCCCTCTTTCCTGGGTGCATACTCTTCTATCAGCATCCCTTCCTTGTGCTTTGAGCTTTATGTTCTCTGCAAGTCAGCGGTTTTCACCTCACCATATCTGTAATGGATGCTTCTGTGTTTCTCAGAACAAAGCAGGAGGGATGATTTGGAGTCTCTTGGCTATGTGCTCATGTACTTCTTACGTGGCAGGTTAGTGTGTTACAAGTTTTGCTCTCCTGATTTCACTTCAAGATGTTGTATTCTGCATGATGATGTATGTGTGCTCTCAACTCTTTCTGTTCTGCTGGTTGTGGTAGCCTACCATGGCAAGGATTGAAGGCAGGGACAAAGAAGCAGAAGTATGAGAAGATCAGTGAGAAGAAAATGTCAACTCCAATTGAGGTGAAATAAGCAAATATCTGTTACTTCTGCCATTATTCTTCTGTCAATCACCATCGTCTGTAGTTTTATTTGAGCCTTTATTTTAGTTAATCGTCATAATTAGAATCCATGGCTCTCTGATGAAAGGAAATAGCATTGATGGGGGTTACTGACAATGCAGGTGCTTTGCAAAGCATATCCTTCAGAGTTTGCTTCCTACTTCCATTACTGTCGCTCATTGCGATTTGATGACAAGCCAGACTATGCATACTTGAAGAGAATTTTTCGGGATCTCTTCATTCGTGAAGGTATTTTGTAGTCCAAGGAGTTTGTCTGATGGCTTTGTGATCAGGTTTTCTGATCTTGTTAGATAAGTCTCCAGCCGTGAAAGAAAGGAGTTTTTACAACTTCTGTATATCTAGGAGGCCAGATTATGATCTTGCTGATTGCTTGATGTACTGCTGTTAGAGGTAATCTACCTGTGAGGAAGAGGTATATGCAGAAGGCTCTAGGTGTAAATTTTCTCAATCTGCAATGCTTAGTGTATATCAACTTTGTACATGAGTAATGTCATGCCCTTGTGTGTTTTATATTCCAAGTGATTGTATCTCAGCTCTGTGGATTGCTGTATGTTTGAACAGGTTTTCAGTTTGATTATGTGTTTGACTGGACCATTCTGAAATATCAGCAATCACAGATTGCAACTGCAGGTGCCCCACAGCGAGTCAATGTAAGTTTTGTTAGGAATGCTCAAGTTTGAACAAAGTAACATCCTTTCTGATTTTTCTTGATGTGCAAGTATTTGTCAATAGGGGGTGTCCTGGAAATGTTTATAGCCATGAAGCACGCCAATAAAGATGTGCATGGAAGTGACATTTCTGTTTATTACCATGTGCCTTCTGTCAGCCTGGAGCTGGAGGCACAAGTAGTGGTGCAGCTGGAGTTGGTGGTCTGCCAGCAGGTATGTTCTTTCACCTTCTAGAAATGAGTTTTCAGATTTGTAGCATGGGAGTCTATTTCTAGCGTTGGTTTACATTATACTGTGGCATGGATTTGGGATGCTGGTTCTTTGAATCAGGGTTTGGTTTTTCCACTTTTTCCAAGAATCTTAATGTAGACTAGTGGTTGCAGGTGGCCAGGATGGCCGAGAAGTCCAGCGGGGTGCTGAGGCTGCTGATAGTAACCGACGGAGGCTTGCAACAGGTGTTCTGGCTTCAGGATCTGTTGAGGCACCAAAGTTAAAGAGTTCGGGACTTGATGATATGACTGCAAAAGAGGTAAGTTTCTCAGGATTCATCATTGTATGTTGGACCTGTTGACATCTCGAGCTCTGGATGAACAGAGACATTGACATTGGTTTTTTATGTGCAGGGGGTCATATTTGGTATTACAGAGCGAGGTGGAAGTTCGTCAAGGAGAGCTGCTATTTCAAGCAGCAGGCCGCCGGGTTCAACTGAAGTTCCGGACTCTTCACGGAGTCTGTCCAGTAAGATGGTCCCAATCAGCTTGCGTACATCAGGAACACAGCGTGGCTCTCCAGTGGCTTCAGCTGAGCCTAAGAGGACGGTAACTAGTCGGCATCAATCATCTAACATGAGAAATTATGAAGCTGCCCTCAAAGGAGTTGAATCTCTCTCTGTTGAGGTGGAGCAGAGGCAATAATTTAGGCCAGTTTTGTGGTTGAAGGGTGGGCTTGTTTGTTGCTTGTCCTTATTTGCACCAATTGTAGGGCTCTATCTGGGACACAGTCCAGATGGAGATTTGGTTGATGGATAAATCAACCCTTTGTGTTCTTTTCTGGCACACTGCCTTTTGTCCTATCAGAGAAGAAGCCTTTTGAAAGTTGTATTTTTGGTTTTTATTATGTGCTTTTTTAGTATGACTGGGTATGTCATTGTAATGTCCATTGCCTAGCAAGAAAGGCAAGTCTGTAGTTGAAGCTTCCTGTAGAAGTACTTGAGGTGGATCTTTCTCAATGAATAGGTGAGAACGGAGGTAAGGGAGGAGAAGGGGGTAATTATCTCCTTTTTTTCCCCAGTTAGTCCTCAGCTAGATTAGTGCTCAAAACATTTCTCGTAATTGCAATGGCAGTTTTAAGAAGTAGTTATTATGCTTATGGAACTTATTATGCCTATGGAACACAATGTTGCTAGGAGAATGGAATCATACAGTTTCAGCCAGGCAGTTTGGGTTCTTGTTTGTTCCTGCAAAGCCTGGGTATTTTGAGCTGGAGTCTCCCTTTTGGTAATTCATGTACTGGGTTTCTGTGTGCAAAACATACTGTTATTGCTCATGAGCTAATTGTTTATTGAGGTTGATTTGTTGTGGAATTCAGTCTCTATTGTTAGAATATTGGTTCAAATGATTTCTAGCAGGGTCGTTTGACTTGCTAAGAAGAAGTGCAGAGGATGCAAACTAGGCTGTGCTGATCAAGAGAGGTGAGCGACTGCTCATGTCTGGGTGCCCTGGCCGTGTGCAGGGTGGCATTTCTAGGAGGAATTCTAGCTCCTCCTGGACTTTGAAAGAGTGGGCACAATGGATGGAGCTGTATGTGGTCTGTGGATTTGTGCATTTGAGATGAGTGAAATCACATTTAGATGAGTTTGCAATTGCAGTTTTCACTTTCAAGCGTTGTGTACAGATAGCAGTACTAGGCAGCTATACTAATTTTAATTGCTGTTGTGGACCTTCATAGCATATGTTATCAAGGTTTGATGATCTGAACTGGTATTTACAATGGGTGAGCTAGTTTAGTCATTTGCTATACTTCTACTAGTCCTCCTGTTTAGGTTAGGGTCTGGAGCTTGGTATTTATCAATGGGCAGTCTGGAGTCAATTCCGGGGTTGCCACTACAGTATGTGCAGCTGGGGTGGGGAAAGAGGCTCTTATGTGGTTCTCTCTTCCAACTGAAGTAGTGAGCCAGCTAGTGATTTCTGGGATTTGCAAGTGAACTGATGTGTCAAAGGTGATGCAGTGATTCTATTACATGTACTATGCTGAATGCAGTGCCCAAAATTGTTCCCATAAAAAGCCTTGTTTCATTGTTGAATTCTGATTTGGCTGTTGAATTCAAAAGTGTCGTTGAAGGAAATGTTGACGTTACACAGGGGGCCCCAACCACTACCTTCTATGTAGGCCTGTCTATGCCTAGGGCTTGGATGCTTTGCTTGTACAGGGGACATGCTAGAAGAACATGAATCACTCTCACAAGCTTGCTGCAGCTTGAATGAGGACTTATTGTCTTTTGTGATTCGCTATGACTGCAAGTGCCAGCCAACATGATGACTGAGTCTTCTGCCTTACTTTTGGAACTGCGATTGATTCTCAGGATGCATTGGTTTGCGTGTAATTTTGTGTGGATTATCTGCTCAAAACTGTTGGCAGCTAATGAAGTCGGTCAGGAGTCATGGTGGCTCATAGCTGCTATTTATGAAAGTGAAGGTCTGATGCTTTGTGACATGTTTTTGTTGTGTTACATGTGTTTGTGGAGTTGTTGGGTTTAGGGTTTAGGGTTGTGGAGTTTTCTCTGCAGTCTCATAGATATGTGTGACAGTTCTGATTTTTGTGTTGCATTGACAAGATTAGATCAACTCTCTGGCTTGGAGGTTAATGTCCACTGACACTATTGTAAGCTGGTGGATAAAGAACCATATGCTGGCATCTGTGGTTCAAAGCTATGTCCTATTCATGGAGCCTAGATTATATCAGCCTGGCCTGTTTTGGTCTGTCTATGTAGAGCAGGAAATGATTTACTTGCATCAAATCCAAGGCCTGATTATGAATTCTCCTGTCTAATTGTGATGTTAGTTCATGCCTGGCTGACAATGTTGAGTGTCTTAAATCTGGGAAAGAAGGATGTGAGGTTTGTTCTTACTCAGCATATCGTTAAAGAGGTGGTGGAAAGCAGTTAGACTGCAGGTTTGGTGTGAGGTTTGGTGTGATGTTACATGGAGCTGTGGATTTTGGCTTGCTATGCAGCTGAGCCCAGTCTCTACCGGATGTTCTAGTGCCCAACTTCGTCTGACCTGTGAGGTAAGTACATTAGCTTGTGCTCTACCCCCTCCTTAACAATGTTTTCAGATTTTCTTGATCCAAGAGTGTAAGCCTCTGGATGACACTTATTGTGAGCATTTATACCAGTCTTGCAAACCTAGTACATCCTAAACCTGTGAATGTCAATAATGGGTTTTCATGTCCAAGTAATATAGGCCAACAACTGACGGTGGAAAGTGATTCTTCTGTTGAAAGCTGTGTAGAGTCCTTTGGCAGCTCATCTTGCAGTATATCACTTTGACTATAGCCTCCATGTAGGGTTTAGGGTTTAGGGCATCTACTGGGTTGGGTTACAGTTTTACTGCCCAAGTATCCAATTGATCATGTTCTAATCATGCCTTCTTTAGTGATTTGATTTAGCAGACATGCAACTGCTGTGGAACCCTGCACAATTGAAGGAAACTCAGTGTCTTGCAAGCTGCAGTTGCAGTGTGGGTGGAGAAGTTGTTTCATGTTCCCAACTTTTCCTAAGCCTGTGCAGCTTTTCTCACCAGCCCTTGCTGCTCCTTTTTTGTGATGTTCAGGTATTGAGTCAATCACAAATCTGAGAATCAAAGAATTTGTTCTGATGTTCTGAAAGAATAAATAAAAACTGGAACTGGAGCTTCTTTGATTCTGGGAATTTTCAAGAAACTGGAACCAGAGGTTCTTTGGTATCCAAAATTTCAAACTTGTGGAATTTGAGGTTATTAAAAATATCAAATAACTGCTCCATGCTTGTACAAGAACCTAAGTGGATCCAATACCAATATTTGCACCTGATGTTCTGCCTGCAATTTGGGGTTGGGTTCAAATCTTATGACGGGTTCATTTTGCATGCTTCACTGTTTCTGCTATTGATACCAAGTGGGATGATGTTGCAGGGGAGGTTCACTACGAGTGTGTTCTCCTGAGGGAGTGGCACCGAAGGGTGTTCTCAAACCCCAGGAGAACACACTCATTAAACGACTCCCTTTTTATTTCCTTGCTTCTTCCTGTTTTGTACAAAAGAAATATTTCCATGGGAAAGTGGGAACATATAAAATTGGGGGAGCTCCCTCAGCATAACACACTAGGGTTCTTCTGCTGGGGGGAGATCCCTCAAAATACACATAGAAATAAAAAGGGAGTTGTTTACAGATCTATCCATCTTAAGTGCTTTAAAATCCTTTCATTTTGGTGCTTGACAAACTTGGGTCCATTTTATGCTACCCAGAAGTTGTCTGAAAGTCAATTATGGCAGAAAATTACATTTCCCACCATATTAGAGAGAGGGCCTGCTTGGTCATTACATTGTGTAATGTCTTGGCTGCAGGGCATTACAACCCAGACTTCGGGTTTGGCCCTCGGTTTACAGGGTGTAATGCCACAGTTTCAGGGCATGATGGTATACTTTCCTTTGATATAATGAAGGAAAGCAGATGAACCTGAACAGGATTTGGGCATGAAAATAGCTAAACATTAATATGCCCCTCGTAACGGGGTGAACTATACAAGACTACCTAGTGGGTTTATGAAGTACCTAATCATACCATTGAGCGGTCTGCTATTTCACCATTCTTGAAAGAATGCATGCATTGAAGAACATCACAAGGAACCAAAGGGATGGAATGGGGCTTGTGGCTCGAGTTGGGGATTCATTTTGATGTAGACATGTTCATTCGATTTACACAAAGTCTTTTTAAAATGGTATGTTTTAACAATGTCTAGAAATTGGAGGATGTGTAGGTCTACTCACATCAAGCTCCCAGTGGATGAACTTCATTCAATGGATGAATTTCAGTAACATTATTTGTGTCAAAATGCAGATATTTTGCCTCTAGGTGTATGCAGACATATATATAGAAGGATTAAAGCAGATCTTAGGAATAGGGACAAGCTATGAATTAAAAAGTCGAGGAATTTGTGTTGCAAAGTAAATGGAGGAACATGGGAGGGCCATTGAGTTGCATGAATAGCTATAGTTTCAAATAGGGTGTCTTAAGGTCATACCAAAAAATGGATGAGAAAGGGGTTTCAACAAAATAAACCAAAGACTAGAATTGGAGTGGAACTTCTTGAAAGAACACATATATGCTTCACAAATCCATAAATGTAAATCTATGACTGCAAATCAGGGTTTTTTTTTCCAAATTTCTCAAGTATGTCCACTGGCGAGGATCCCTAGTATTCATTAGCACTGAATGGTGATAGTCCAAGGTGGGCTCTAGCATTTTTAGAGAAGTACTCCTACAAAATGGTAGCCTAGTAATTGCGTAGGTTTAGATGTGGCTAATTTAATTATTTGGTTTCAAGAATTGGCCAAAACATCCCCAAAAATCTCAAAATTTTTCCTTTTTAAAAAAGCCTTTTTCTAATAAAAATTACCATCCAATCCCGATCTTTTTCTTGCTAGAGCCGTCTAAGTTGCGAAATTATCCCACAGAAAAAAAAAGCACTGTTGCGAATAGGTGAGAGACTACTGCTCGCAAACCAAACCACCTGGACCAATCATTATGATTGACGAATTGGAAACCGGGAGCACCAGTCATATCACATTTATTAGGTTCTTTCGTACGTTTTACCAACCACAGCGTCCTGTGAAAAAATGGTGGGCCAAACCAGCATATTTTGACTTTTCTTCATCCAATTTTGTTTATGCTAGGCCACATACTGAGCACCTGCGGAGCTGCTCTGATACAATTATCTCGAAAAGGGGCAATAAAAGAATATGACTCCTTTTGATTCTCTTGGCTCTGGTGATTGGCCCCTTTGGTGAAATTTTAAGACTTTATATTGTCCAATTTTCAATGTTTAAAGGGTGAGTAGTGTTGGGCTGAAGGTGCAACTAATCAATGCAAAGGTGTGCCCTAACAACAGCTTCTGTTTCTTCTTTTGCAGAAGTTTAAAAACTTGTGTCTGAAGGAAGCCAGCCTAGGTACACATTCTGGAAACATTTTAATTATTGTTCCTATGGTCTGAAGGATAACTAGTTACCACATTCTAGAAGGCCTTTATTGGCTCTGCTTGTATGGAAGAGACCAGTGTTGTCCGGTTATCAAGTTTAATACCTATCCTGTGAATATTAATAAATTTTTTTAGAATAAAAATAAAAATTTTATTATATAATTTTTAGCAAAGAAGGATATGTATTCCAAAAAAAGAGAATTTATTACAATACCTGGTTACACATTTATTTTCTCAAAAATTCCTTTGCCAGTTATGTACATGCCAGTTTTCAATTTTCAAAACATGGTGGATATGCACGAAAGATACGCATATCAAATTTTCAATTCTATTGCTTAATAAAAAACTCACAACAATAGACTAGCTTTTTAGAACAAAAGTAACATGAATAAATTCAAAAAAAATGAAAGTAACTTGTGGGGATCAAACCCAAGTTCTAAAAACCTCAACCCAATTGTAGCACCCCTCCTAGCCCCACAAAATTAATCACCATCAACCTTCAATTCTTCAAAAAAGTTATGTTCTTCAATTGAATTATAGTTCTCTTTTGCCAAAGACTCTTTTTTGTTCAAGTATTGTTTAAAGTTTGAATTTGGCTTGCAATTGGCACACGGATCATTAGGTCAATTCTTCACCACAACAATAATATGGTCCATGAGCTCCACTTGCAAGCGGCAACACTTTAAAATTGTCAACACCCCAACAAGATTGAAAACCCATTTAGTTTCTATCTATGAACCTCGAGATTCCAAAAATTTGTTTTGCAAGGAAACCCACATTTGGAAATTGCCTTTCATGCATTTGCCACCAAGCTAGTGGATTTGCACATGTAGATGAGGAAATAAAAAGTCTCCTGAACAAGGATAATTTTGTAGTGACTAATGCTCAAGAAGATTCCTCAATTGCCCCCACACCAAACATATTTTCTTCAAGTTCTAGTCCTACAACATCAATTGTTGCAATAGTATAAGTACTAGCAACAAGGTTTACCTTAACAAAACATACCATCAAAAGAGAAACAACCACCTTGACATCGTATTTAAATGCCAATCAAATTACATTCCTACATCTCATCAAGTTTTCCACTATGTGCAAAGCCTTGAAGGATGGATCCAACATGATAGCCATCATGTTGTGAACCTGCTTCACATCAAAAGACTTCAAAAATTCCAAAAAAGGTTTGATTACCTTTATAACCTCCAACCACATATTCTTGTGCAAAAAATGGATATCTACTTCAAACAAATAAAAGATTTTAGGCTTAATAAAAAGTTCCAACAGAGTAACTTCCGTTTCCATAGTGAGGGCAATGGTTATTGTTAAGGCATCTTACAACAACTAGCAGCCCCTACTTTGATTCATCACACAAGCTAATACAACATGATTCAAGGTAGAGGTGATTGTTTAGCATTAACCCACACTTGGGCTTTAAGTATTATTTGATGTAAAACAATAAACTTCTGCATGCCATAACAAAGAATTATGGCATTCATAAACTCCAGGGTTTCTTCAAACATGATGAACTTATTGGCGAATATGGTCTTCACATGGGTCTTTAATTTTCAATGTTACATCCCACTTTCAAGAAAAGCCCACTCCCATTCTTGCCTTCCTTTCTCGGACTTTTTGGTCCATGTAATGGTTTTTTGTAAACCACTTTGAGTTTCTTTCACACTAACATTTTTCAACCTAATGGAAACTTTTTCATCATTTATCACATACTAACAAACCTTGGACATCACATGCCCAGAGCATGTGCCCTCATAAACCCTAAAAATATTTAAGGGTTCATAATTAAAAATGGAATGCAAAACTATTACCAAAGCAAAAAGAATCATGCCTTCATATTTTACAAATGCAATTATTAGATGTAATAGACCAAATCTATCCAATAAAATATGCAATTGGACAACCATGGACTTTTGTATAATTGTTTCATTCACCTCAAACAACCCCATAGTAACATGCATGGGCACCTAGGTGTCATTTACGAAATTGATAACTAGAGCAAAAGTATCCACACCACCATGAGACATCCATAAATCAAAACTAGCAAAGACCATTATTGCAAATGCAAGATTTGACAAAACATGATCCATGGTTTTTTTAACCATGGCTTGCAACACTTCTTCCATAAAAGAAAATTGAGAAAGAAATAAAACATGGGGGCATTGGCATAAAACTAACCTATGAAGCCAAACATTCTTACAAGTTAACAAGGGCTTGTAACCAAATCCTCCAAAAATTGTTGTTGGTTTTCATTAGTTTTTTTGTAAGGGTTTGTGGCACCAAAAATGAAATAATTACATAACCAAATGGAGTTGGTTTTTTTCTTCCATGATTGTTGAACATGAATAGTAGGTTTTGCCACCTTATCATCGAGTTGATGTTTCCTTTGAGAAAACAACCTTGGATGTGCAATTTACACATGAATAGTCATAAGAGTAATACCATTTACATTGTTATACTTGATTAAATGTTTGCAAAATGTAAATATTTGAACGAAAACATCATTAGCTACTTGCTTACATCTACAAATTATGCATTGCAACATTTGTGATTTCACCAAATCCACTATCAAATTGTCATCAACAACAAAAAATCCCCAACATATAGACAAGTGGCTATGAGGTTTCAAGGCCATAGCTTGTGCTTCTACATGAACAAGTTTTGAAGCATCAACATCTGACATGTTAGGAATTTACACATGCACACTTTCAACATTTGAGATGGATGAAGATGGCCTATGACCAAGGGAAGTTGATGGAGTATCTTCATCAACTCCACCCACATTTTATTCATAATAATTCTCCTTTTCTTCAACCATTATAACCTAAACACAAAAACACAAACAATGCATTAACTATGACAAGAACAATGTTTTAAACCTAAAGGCAAAAAAATGGAAAATGATGAAATTGAACTTTTACCTCTACTCATAGTTACACTGCTGCAAAAGATTGTTGAATAAAAAAACATGTCAATGCAAAAAACATTAAACACCCAACAAATGATAAACAATCGGTGACACCAAATATTAAAAGAAACTAACAACCAAAACATAGATGAATAGTTTTGTAATTCATTGGTAAGTTGTCAAACAATAACAAAAACTCAACATAGTTCCCAGTTTGTCCAACAACAATGCACACAAACAAAACATAAAACACAATAACAAAAAAAAATTCTTTTACATAATTGAACAACCTTTTCTTAAAATTCAAAAAACACACAAAACCTTTTTTCTCAATTCACCAAACAACAAAGTGTTAAACAAGAAATCCAAGGACTATAAATAAAAAATGATGATGAAATGTAAAGTTCTTATTTTGTACTTGTAACTTGGAAACATAAGCACACAACAATCTCTTGCAAAGCAAATTGCAAAGTCCTAAGGCTTTTGACATTGTTGAGTGTGTCATAGGCATGAAAACAACCAAGTTTACAAGATTTTTTAATCAAAATGAAAATAGGGGAAGGTTTAGTACCAAATCTAAATCATGAAACAAGAAAAACATGACATGTGCGAAATAAAAATCCAACAATATTTTATTGCAACGAAAAAATGAAAATAAAATAAGGTTATGACAAAAAAATCGAAAATTGGTGCTAAACAAATTAAAGGTAATGGGGAGTCCTACCTTTATTTATACCCATTGGGCATTTAATTCAAAGAAGTTTTTCAAGCTTCCAATCTACATGTGCCCATGTTCACTCATATGCACCCATGTGCATCCATGTGTGACCCATGTATGAACTATGAATGAACTAAAATTCAATTAAAAGTGAATTAAGAATTAATTAGAAATGAACTAAAAACTAATTAGAACTAAACTATTACATAACAAAGAATGAACTAAAAGTCAATTGAATTGAACTAAAATTTAATTGAAAATTAATGAAAAACAAGTTGAAATTAAATTAAAAATTAGGTACAAGTTTATTATAGGTCATGGATCAACATTCAAATGAATGAATTCCATGGCATTGGCATCCATGATAGAACACCAAACTTTCACATTTTAAAAAACAATTAATTGATCACCAAGCTTTCACGTAGCAATATTTCACAATAAAGTCTTTCAAATAGTTGCAACCAATGTTACAAGAAGAGGGAAAGTTCAAACAATGAATTTAAACAAAAATTGGAAATGCAAACTTCCAAAGTGCATAAATGGACTTACAAAAAAACTTCAATTGAAATTTACAAGCTTAAAATTTAAATTCATGTTGAATTTTGAACATCATCATTAGGTGCAAAAGTGCAAAGATCCAAAGCGAAACATTGTTGAAAGGAGAATGCAATGGGTTCTAGTTGTAAACCCTAAACGAACTAAACTTGAAATTCATATTCAACATTTTCAAAACCCTAATGGGCCGAATAAGATTATATATTAAAGGTTAATGAACTGGATATAGTTACGCATTAGATGTGTACATAGATACATTTGATGATGGTGTACACTACCAAATATCTAAAACTTGAAAATTTTCAAATATAGATTCATCCATATATGGTGACTATTTGGATGCAAAACTGGATGTTTATATATATCCAACTAACGGTAGAAAAGATTACAAAATAAAGAGCCATGTCTATTTCCTTTTGTTCCACATTTATCGATATTCAAAGGCAATTTTCACAAATGAGCATTCAATGGATGAAAGTTAGAAAATCATTAATTTTGCCATAAACTGAGTTTTATCCGGTTTTTATTTCCTGAGCGTCTCCAGTGCAGCTACATATATTTTCATTGCTCCTACTTTTGTACAACTACGATAATTACTCTCGGATCTTGTGCATTAAATGCTGAGTTTCAGCATTTCATACTGAGATTTAATAAAATTTTACTAAAGTGACACGGTTGAATGTAATAAAATAAAATATTAGAATATTTAAAAAAATCTTGACCTTGTAATTTTTTAATATCATGATAGGATATCAAGGTCTCGAATGATCAGTTCTCAGTCCAGAGAAAAATGGATGAATGAGATTTAAATAGGTCATTTGGAGAATTACCATATCTTAGAAGCCATTTTTGGCGCATTCTTTTTAGGAATTACCACATTTTGAAAGCCAGCTTTTTGTTTTGTTTGTCAGATTTGCACAATTTCAGAGACATTAGTAATTTTTTTGGCTTGTTGGGGGAAAATCTGTGGATGAATGAGGAGGGTACTTGGATGAATATATCATGGATCCATAGGTGGAGGCTTTCCCCTTACGCATTTACTTTCAGAAACATATTTGGTTTTTTGGGCTTGTGGGGGAAAAAAATCAATGGATGGATGAAGAGGGCACTTGGGATGAATATTACACAGATCTATAAGTGGATGGATGAAAAGCATCCATCGGTGGATAGGCGAGGAGGGTACTTGGATGAATATTACACGATCCATAAGTGGATGGATGAAAATCATCCATCAGTGGATAGATGAAGAGGTTACTTGGATGAATATTACACGGATCCATAGGTAGATGGATGAAAATCATCCATCAGTGGAGAGATGAGGAGTGTACTTGGATGAATATTTCAGGGATCCATTAGTGGATGGATGCAAATAATCTAGCAGTGGATGGATGAGGAGGGCACTTGGATGAGTATTTCATGGATCCATAAGTTGAGCTTCCCTCCTCCATAAGTCTGTCTTCTCGTGGGAGAGACTACCGTATTATTGTTTCTGGAAGTGCGTTGTTGCTGCGCAGATCTGCACGAGGAGAGAGCAACATTTCCAGCCGAAGCTTTGGAAAAATCTGTGCACGCTGGTGTGCTCGTCAGCATGGTAATAATTCCTGTTTTTTCAATGAAAATCTAAATCCATCCTTGTTTGAAGTGAAGAAGCTCTGGAGCTTTTTTCCTTCCATTTTGAGACGAGGACAGCAAGTCTGTAATATGATAGCTGTGTTTTTTTGTCTGTCTTGGTGTACTTCTGATGTGCCTTTTTACCGATGCTTGTTATTTCTTTATGCACTTGGGAAATTTTTGACGAAGAAGGTTTGATTTCGAAGAATGTTTTTACGAGGAAGTTGTTGTTTTGCAAACTTCCTTGCTGAAGAACAAGAAGACATTCTTGTATATATAAGCTGTGCGTGTTTCTGCTGCGTACAGTCGATGATGAATCGGGGGTGTTTGTGTCACGGAAGCAGATTCGGTTCATCTTGCTGCAGAATCGGCAGGGAAAAACTCGGCTTGCTAAATATTACATTCCATTGGAGGACTCCGAGAAGCACAAGCTTGAATTCGAGGTACTTTTTTCTCTTTTCTCTTGTCTCTTGTCTCTTTCTCTTTGGACTCTGAGGACTTTGTGTTTCTCTGTCGTTTCCAAACGGAAGAAGTAAGACAGGTTTGTTTTCAACTATGCTTTTTTTCAGGTTGAATACTCTCCCCGAGTTTCTTGAATGTAGCGTCTGAAGTATGTCTTCAGAGGACATGAAAGAACTGGAGATCTATGGTGCTCTTTATGCCACAGTATTCCCTCATCCTCACCTGAGTTTCTTGAATGTAGCATCTGAAGTATGTATTCAGAGGACATGAAAGAACTTGAGATCCTTGGTGCTCTATAACCACAGCATTCCCTCATCCTCAGTGAATTCTAGGCTTTTATGCATGTAAGACATAGAATTGGATTTGTATGGGCTGATGTTCTTTCGATGCAGTTGGAAATTCTAGTCCTGATTGCTAAACAATTCTACATGTGACTGTGAATTGATTGCAGGTGCATCGATTGGTAGTCAACAGAGATCCCAAGTTCACAAACTTTGTAGAGGTTTCCTTCTCCTCCTCTTCTTCTTCTTCCTTTTTCTGTTCTGTTTGGGCCATACAACAATAAGCTTTCTTTGGTGAGATTGTTTTGGTAAACCAGAGGTGTATGTAGCAAGTTTTACTAGTTTGATGTAAATCTCTTAGTTCATTTTCAATGGCTCAACTTGTCTGCTCTTGAGTTGTAGCAGTGTTAGTCAAATTGAATCCCACAGGAACTCCACTGTCAAAGCAACCTATAGTAAAAGTAGCCTTGGTATACATCCCCAAAATTACAGTGCTGCAAAGACTTATATAGCCACAGCTCCAGAAGGTGGCAGTACCTATAGCATAGTAGTGAAGAGATTCTCAGTCATGGATCTTTGGCTATCAATTGTTCGGTCTGATCTTGGTCTTTCTTGATGGTGGAAATATGCATGTCCCACAGTTTCGGACACACAAGGTAATATACAGGCGATATGCAGGCCTCTTCTTCTCCATGTGTGTCGACATCACTGATAATGAGCTTGTGTATCTTGAAAGCATACACTTGTTCGTGGAAATTCTTGACCATTTCTTCAGCAATGTATGTGAGCTAGATTTGGTCTTCAATTTTCACAAGGTAAACTGACTTATTCTCCACTTCCTCTTTCACCCAACTATGTTTCTCTGCTAAAAAAAAGGCATTGCTTCTTGACAGCAGTTTTAAATTACCCTAATTGCTGATTTCAAGTTTCTGTTTTGCCCTGTTATGCAGGGCCCTGTTTCAACATCTAAGCATAGTTGTGATCTCTTTTGCAGGTCTATCTTATTTTGGATGAGTTCATTCTTGCAGGTGAGCTGCAAGAGACAAGCAAAAAGGTGAAAAGCTGTTGCTTGGTTTTTGTGCTTTATCTGCAGTTTCCATTCTCTGTGTTGCTGAAACATATTGGTTCCAGATCTTTAGAGACAATGTTGTTATGCACCCATCATATATTTCTCCAACAGGCCTGCAGAGAAACATAGCTCAGCTATTGACTACCTTGTTTAATAGCTTATTTGGATGTGTGATGGATGACAGACATTAATGCTTCTGTTGCAAGCATCTCACTCATAGGAAAAATCCAGGACTCATCTGAGAATTCTTAGTTGTGCTCTTGAGTAATGGCTTGTTTGCTTCCTGATATGCAGGCCATCATTGAAAGAATGGGTGAGCTGGAGCGACAAGAGTAGGCTTAAAATGTGTCACTGTCCTCTTTTTTCAGCATCTGTAGACATGGCAGCATCTGCAGACATTGTGGCATCTTCTTAGTGCTCCATGCAGAGAATTTCTGTAGGCATTCAGGGCTAGGATGCACCTCATGTGTGATGATTTTATCACAAACTTGTTAGGGATTTTCTTCTGCATTTTGCAAACTCTTATCAATGTGGTGAATGCACATGGTTTACTGTATGCTTAAACCTGTAAATAGTTGATGAAAGGGGATTCTTGATTCTTGGGTGGGTTGTGGGTTTAGGGGTTAGGGTTTACATTGTAAAGCCTACTTTCAGAGTGTCAAATTACATTTTGGCAAGGAGCTATTGGGCATTTTTTTGATCTCATTACTACCAATAGAATTAGTTCTCCCTCCTATAACCTGAGTCTGGTCACTTCATTTGATGCATGTATGGTCATTTGTAGGGTAGGAACTTAGGAGAAGCTATCAGGTGAACAGGGAAACAATGTCAATCAACTGTCATTGTAAAGTTCTAGCCTATGACTAAAGAAGAGAGATTCAAGTGGATGCTGCTTTCTGTTTCTAACAGATTGCCTGTTTGTATGGGGATGAGTCCCTTGACCTTACAGAGCTAGTAGTTGCAGGGACAACATGGTTCTCACTTGATATCACAGCCAAACTTGACTGAAAGGTATTTCATCAAGCAGCGTGTAGAGCAAAGACCTTTCCAGTTTTGGTGCTTTAGTGTTTTTTCATCAAACATTTCAAATATTTGTCTTCATTTCAAATGTTTTTGTTCTCCCTTGACACAAAATTGTCATACAAGATAAATATTAGATGACACAGTTTAACATGAACTAGTAAAGCTGGTGTCATTGGCCTAAGTGTGAACTAATTCCCCAACTAATTTTCCCTTTCAAAACCCAGTTTTCGTAATTTAACTGAATTTTCAATGATGAAAATTTACTCAAAACTCAACATCTGCTGCACATCACAACTAAAAATTTCCAAATCATCTTCATTAACTCATCAAGGGCTTCTCAACGATACCAAGAGCATGCGGAAAATCCCCTGTAAGTTTTAGTTTTGAATTACATGAATTTCCACTGAAAATTTGTTCAATACTCAATAAGTTCACTGTAGGTTCAAACATTATAGAACCACTCTAGCTCTTTACAAGAAAATAACTCTCATGCATTGACAACAGCAACTATGACACGTGTCCCCATTGAGTGTTCCCTCCATCTCATCAAAGAGCTCCTCATCAGTCCTCCTTGAGGAGAAGCTGGATCATCACTTGACAAAGCCTAATCATGCCTTGAAGATGAAGCCATATCACTTGAGTTGTTGAGACTGAAGAAAAGAAAGAAAAGTGGGAAGAACTCTCACTTATATGACCCCGCCCTAGGGTATGAATTTACAGATAACTTCAACATGTGCGAAGTTTTGAATATCTTATTTCCAAGAGATTTTTTTTGGAGAGACCAAGGAGTGAATATTGTGACAAATCCTCTAGATTCAATATATGGTCATGTGGGCATTTGGCAACTGATTTGGCTCGGTGTACAAGGAAAACTGAATAGATTTAATGCATTATATGTAGGTGAACACCGGACATTGTTTATAGAGGATCCTTCAAGAGCATGCAATGATACAACTATATTTAGAACACAACTTTAATCTCTTAAATTGTGAAATTTAACAAAATTTTAATGATGAGAACAAGGAAGCATAGTCTACACAACAATATTCTTTCTTTTACAAAATTGAAAGGGAAACAAATTTAGCGAAATGACTTGCTAGTTCAAAATAGTTTTTACAAATATATTTAAATCAATGTCAGATATTACGGAAGAATCTAGTTAACTGCCAGAGGAGAGCTTTCCCATGGAGCTAGCTGCCTGGTGTACTTTTCTCCTGTGACTGTATTGGGTAGTGTGTTTATGTGGTAGAATGTATGGGTTTCTTCTGAGACGACGACGAGGTGAGGAGGAGCAACAGGACCAGTACTCCTGCTGCCGACGCTGGTGGTGGTGGTAGGGCAGCTACGCTTCTGCAACAAGAGAGCCGTGAGACGAGACAACGCAGGGGCCACGCTCTTGACCCCTCCTCCTCCTCCTCCCATGAGCGTTGGTTTGTGAATCGCTCTTGAGTTCATTGCAGCCAGCAAGCCAGGATAGTATTGATCAGGCCTTTAAGGCTGAATGGTGTCACTTAAATATTTTTGGGGAGGCTGGCGTCCCCATTGTTTCGGGGTTTTCTGCAGCCAGCAAGCAAGCAAGCCTGGGGAAGTTCTTGTTTCTTCTCTTCTCTATGTCCTGCAGGGACTGCTGCTGCTGTTGGCCGTTGCAGTTCCTGTTTGCTGCTTTGGAATAAGAAGAAAGCTCCAGTTTCCAAGACCCCAGACCTTGGCTTTGGCTAGTCAATGGAATTATTGGGGTTTGAGAGAGGAGCATCAACAATTTAGAAAACAGCAGTGAGTGGAGTTATTAGGGTTGGAGAGTGTAGGAATAGTGGCAGTACTCCTAGTAGTAGTACTAGTGTTTAGGACAAGGCAAGGTTGAGCATCTAATTTTTCATTTTTCAAACCAATAATTTATTTTGTTGCACCTGGTGGTCACAAGGACAAATGGTATATACAATTTTAGTCTATTAAAAAATGTTTTGAGTATGAGCACCATTTTTGGATTCGTAAATAGGCATGGTTATTTCTCTTGAGTTTCTCTTTGTGATTATTGGCTATATTATCAGTACATTTTTATTATTTTTATTTGATGTATCATCTAGCAATGGAATGATATATTCTTGTGCTTTTGTATTTGACAAGGTGTATTTGTTCATTATAGATAATTTTGTGTACAATTTTTTTCATAGTCATGAAAAGTGATATTTGTTGTTGCATTTGAACCCTAATCCTTAGTGACCATTAGGTGTCTATTTTTTCCATTTCATGTCATTGAGTCCAAATTTACTATGAGTTTTTTTTAATTTTAAGTTCTTTTGCGTTGGATGTGGTATATTTTTAAGCAATGTTTTGATCATCAAAAATTATGTGTGACATTAACATGGTATTAAGGAATTTGTTTATTGCAAAAATTTGTGTGTGTATATTTTTAGATATTAGGTATTGATTTTTTTTTGAGACCTTAACCCTAATCCCTGATGGCCACTAGGCATCTACTTTTCTCTTTCATGGCATAAAGTTGCCAAATATAATAATTGATTTTATTATAATATGAGCAATTATTGTGATTGATAAATTGGCACATGTTGTGCCTAGTTTTTTCTAATTTAGTAAATAATTTTTTTGTCTTTCATGAATAGGAACACAATTTGACTTCCAACCTTGATAATGAATAACCTATAATTTTCACTTGGTGGGCACTACGCAAAATACTCTTTTCATCATATTAATATATTCATTTTGAAACTAGCCTACTATTTGTTATTCGCTTCATGTCCCTTAATGTATTAAAAACAATGATTGAAAATGTTATAAAAAAATAAATGGTATGAATTTTTTTGAGACTCAATGTATACATGGATGCAATATTGTTGTTTTTACTTGAATATAAGGTTACATTTCTTAAATTTGATGGCCACTAGGCAGACTTCATACCATCCACTTGGTTGGGTAAAGTCTTAAATTAATTAAATATGTGTTCATTTGGATTTTTCGAAATATATTGCCAAACAAAAAAAATAACAATTTAACCATCGAATTAAAACAACTAGATTGTGCCACGTGGTAGCCTAAGATTGTACCACATGATAACTTAAAGATTGCATTATAATCATTTAAGGTTAATTTAAAGTTAGACCACTTATGAATAGGCCCCGTGCACTTACACTAACTTTCTTGTTATACTACAACTATTCACATAAAAATGACTAGTTTTATATGAAAAAAGAAAAAAATGTTCCATAGACATACCATACCTTCTCATCCTAATTACCATTCCATAAATGAGTAATCTTAATATGACAACATATTAGTTACAACTACAAAAATGACCATAACATAGTTAAAAAATAAGACAATATTTATGCCTTCTTGTAACAGAATTATTGTCATAGGGCAACAACACTGATAACTATTCAAAAAAAGAATCTTTTGTGAAAAATACATATTTTAGAGAATTAAAAAAACATTCCGAAGGTTGCCTACCTTCTGCCTCCCACTCTTGCCATTTGCCCCACCCACCTATCATCCACTAGAATAATGAAAATAAAACCTCTAAAAAAATCTAGAGAGAAAGAAGGTTTTTGCACAAGCAACTTTGGTTTATTGCAAAAAGAAGAAAAAAAAACAAAGGAACATAATAAGAACGGAGAGAGAAAAACAAACAAACAAACAAAAAATCCGCGCTCCAAAACCAAAAGTTGAAAGGGAGATCTCAAGGAAGATAGAGAGATAAAATAAAGGGCCTTCCCATTTCCTAAATCCTCTCTCAAATCCATACCCAAAAAAAAACACATTGCTAGAAATCTCACTAAACTAGTTGATTTTTTTAGATTTTCTCCAAATTATCTTCTATCCTCTAGGCAATCTCTAGTTAGTCGCCTATCATGGTCTAAAAATTTGGTAGTTGATTTCTTACTTAGTATCCCTAGAAGTTAATTATATTATTGAGCCTTATCCCCCACAAGTGGAAATAACAATTTTTAATAATAAAAATTATCAGAATGCCCCCAAGTTGATAGCCTCTTAAATAAAAGGTAAAAGATTAACTGGAGACTAACAAAACCCAAAATAATATTTCTTCATGGAATGTTGGAAATGATTATAACTGGTTAATGCAGGTTCATACCAAAAGACTCTAGAAGAGTTCCTCTTTACTGAAGCACTTCAGAAATTCTGTGATAAGAGCCCAGAACCCGTGGGCAATGATGGTCAAAAGTGTGATATGAGTGAGAATGAAAAGGAGCTTCTTCTGAGACTGGGTTCAATGGCAGACATATGGTGTTCCAGTAGACTGAGGACAGCATAAATAAGAAGTTGAAGTGAATATTGCCAAAGAAGACATTCATAGTTCCAAATACCACACAAAAGCCTCAAATTGAAGGTGTTCAAAATGCTGTGTGAGTCCAGATGTATTTTGTGTGCTGTTTGTAGCTTGACATGAGCACAGAACAAATGGGTGAGTTTATTTATATTTCTTGTTGTCAAGCTCATCATTCTTTTTAGTTTCAACCTCAATCCCTGTGTGATCCCATGTCTTTTTTGTTCATTGAATGTTTTTGGCAATCGCAAGGTTTTGCAGATGTTGAGTACTTCAATTAAAACATCAATTGGGGCTGCTGATGACGACAGAGTTCGTCTGTGCTTCTGTTTATTTGGAGATGTGGGGCTTCTGCATTCTTCACTAGTGCAACCTCCACCCTGATAGCCTTGCAGGCTCCCATGTGGAGAATGGGTATGGGGTGAATTCACACCAGTTGTTGATGGCACCTCTGATGAATCAAAGTTCCTGCTACTGTATTGCAGTGTCAACTGAGAGATATTTCTTCCTTTTGATCTCTCTTGAAGACAGTTTTGTCAGGAATGGGTCCCACGCTCCTTCAATTAATCCCAATATGAAAAGCACGAAAAAGACCATCCACAGTTTCAGAAGGTCTTATCACAAAAGGAAAAACATTTGATGCCAAGACAAGCAGAATACAGTGAAAAAGCTGACCTTATTCCACTGCACATTACTGCCAGACTCAGAGTTGTGCAAGTCATTGAAGCCATCATCCTCCAAGCCTTGATCCTGTTCTCCAAAACTTGAATCAACTTCACTGCTGAGCTGCACACCTCTGTCTGTCTCCCTGCAGCAATTACAGTATGATTTCACTTTTGGGTTCCGTAATTACAAGCATCAACTCAATTGACAAAAGTGCAGGAGTCTTTCTTTACATGAAGCACAGTGCTGGATTTGCAATTCTTCTAGGGCAAAGATTTCTCTGTAGGATTATTGAAATCAGCAAACTATCCAAGGTTGATGATCCTTTCACCAAGCATCCAGGCATGTGATGAACCGTGCTTGCACCGACAGAGAGAGAATTATCATATGAAACCCAACATTTGACCGATGCTTGAAAACAGAAGTTTGCAGATGCAGGGGCTAGCTCAAGGTGTTTTTGTTTTGAGAGTTCACTATGACTGAAGAAGATGAAGAAAGAAGAAAGAAGAATACCAAAGAAAAAAAAAGCTTGTAGAATTTTTCTGTGTATTTATTGGTCATCTGATTCAACTGCAGACACATTGATTCCATGATCAGATCTTGCAATTGCCATTCTTCACCACCACTCATGCTGTCTTGGCAACATATCAGAGAACATCAGCATTTGCCTTAGTTTTCTTTCTAGTTCATTTTCAATTTCACACTAGCAAATGTCTTTAGGAGAAGGACACAATCAAATTGCTTGCTCCTGAGTCTAAATTCCAAAGTGCAAATGTCTGATCTGGGTTTGAACATGCAGTTTTACTTTCAAAAACCCAAGTCCAAACACACTTCAGAAATTGCTTGCGAGTGGATAACCAGGGACCCACTGTTCAGCTTTTAGGAGCTTATAAAACGAATGAGCTGAAATGTGAAGACAGAAGTGTCTAAGTGGGAGGAGGGGGGATAGTCTCCAAAGACACCACAGATATCACCAGCTTCTCCCAACCTTGCTACAGCACCTAGCATAACAACAAGACTCAAAAATCTGCCCTCTCAGTCACAACAGAACAGTTGATGAAACAATAACTGATCAAAGAATATCGGTTGTGAGACTCAGAAGATCATCCCCAGGATATCCTCCAAAGCATACATGATTTTTTATTTAAGTTTTCGGGCATGTCCACTTGCAAACTTTAGATCTTCCAGTACATGTGCTAACTCTTTTGAAACCATAGATAACCCATGGTTTGGCCCACAATGATGAGATTTGACTGATTCTTTTGCAATGAGTTTGAGGCAGATTTGCATGAGAATTAGAGGATCTTTCAGTTCCAAAAAAATCATCTGCCTCAGATTTTGCACAAAGGATGCATGGGAGGGGGGAAATTTTCACTTCCAAAAACCATCTGCCTCAGATTTTGCACAAAAGGATTGAAGGATTTTGCACTTCCCAAAAATCATATGTGCTTCAATCTAGACCTCTACAGGTGCATTCCTAGTGCAAGCAAACCAGGCTCACTGTTCTGACAGACAGACACTTCCCATGTGGATATTCTAGGGTGAACAATCTGAACCATAAAAAACCACCAAAGAAGAGAAGCTGAAAGAAAAACTGACGGGCATACATGCATACATGTATACATACATACATACATACCGTTGTTGCATGGAATTTGAGCTTGAACTCTATCACTTGCTTCACTTTCTCTGGCTTCTTCTCCAGCAATTTGAACATCTTTCAAAGTCTTGAAGAAATCCCTGATAAATACTTGATTCCTCCAAAACTTGCCCACCTTTCACCACCCTCTTTATTTCCATGTCTTTCACAAATTTCTTCAAACCCTAGATAGTTAGTTCTTGAACCCTTCTTCATCACACCACCACCTTCAAAGCAGCATTTGGGTCCTTGTGAAAAACAAACTCACTCCAGATTCTGCTCCAACACCCACCAACCACCTAGTGCTTCACTCTTTCTTGCTCCTCTGTTTTTCAAATTCCAACCATAACCCATTTTTGCTCTCCAGCTGTGTTTACTGTGTCTTCATCAAATCAAAGCTTTTCCCAGGAGGGAGGAGGAGGTCACCATCATCATCATCTTAATCCCCCTAATAAAACAACAACTACTCCCCACTTTCCTTCCTTCTCCCCTCTCTCTCTCCATCATCATCATCATCATGGAGACAAAACCCAAACAAAACAGAATCCATACATTTGGATGAGGAGAAGAATTATTTGTACAACCTAGACTTTACTCACAAGGGCATCAAATCAAAATAATTACTGAAATGCCGCCACACAAATCGTAGGTGGCCACAACTCAGATCAAGCCTCCAGGCAAATGAAGTCAGCCTCCATGCAAGTAAACTACTACCACATCTATAACATTTCTTGACCAGCATGAAGAATTTGTGACTGTGTATATATCTAAGAGATAATAACTATGAAGTTTTAATTGTCAAACTGCTTCTGCTGATCTAGGCTGTTATGCCATCCATCTACTGTGGCATCATCTTCCCGGAGAAACTCTTCAGCCATTCTCAGAACCCTCACTTTGGTGTCTGTGATTTCTAGAACCTGTTGTGACAATCCCACATTCACTTGATCAATCCATGAGTAAAGGAAATGATGTTTCCCATGCTGAGGGGTTTACTGGATGTATCCCATTAGCAACAACCAGGTGAGGAGTGAAAGATGTGTTCAATTTCAAGATAAGCAGTGAAAAAAATGAGTTTTTCAGAGTGGGGTATGTATGAGATAGGTCATAGGTTGAAATCACAAAGAAGCTCCACTTCAATAGGTTGATGGTAATGCAATGATGAGCACAGTCATAACCTTATGTGAGTGCCTCACAAAATGTCAAACCACATCCTTCATCATGAATGAAAGTGATGAACTGCCATGACTACCTACTTAGTGGCTTCATTAGCTCCCAGCGGTGGATGTAGAAAAGTATATAACAATCCACCCAAAATTTTGGGCAAACCATTATATAAGATCTGTGTCCTGGGTTTCTGTCGCATTTCCAGAACCAACAGGAAGATTCAATCATGATGTTGGCTACAGCCTAAGAGAAATAGCAGAGACAGGCACCTGTTTGGGCCTGTCCTATCTGTTTATTTGGAAATGAAAGCCAGTTATACAAACATTTGAAGGAAAGAGAAACTAAACCACAAGAGACAAGAGAAACTCGAAGATAGATGTCCTATCCACTTATTTGGAAATGGAAGCCAGTTACACAAACATGTGAAGGAAAGAGACTAAACCACAAGAAATAAGAAACAAGAGAAACAATGTGTACCTTCTGGGGGAAAGAGATATAGTGTCTGTGACAACACATTCATCTTCAGTTAACAGATTTGAGGATATGGGTTAGAAGACCGCACCTCAGGCAAAGCATGCAAAACTCCACTAGACATGCCCACATCTATTCGCCAAACTCGTCCATCACACTTGCTGCAGACCACATCACATCAGACCCTTATTGGCCATTTCTCTTTCGCCCACATCCTCAGACAAAGAGGCCACATTAGGCAAAGTGGCACTGACCACCAGTAAATGATTCCATTTGATCAAAACCATTTTCATTCACACACTTCAAGACTACAATTCCTGCTCAATGGTTTAGTTTCAGCTCCAAAGAAATAAGGTCCACGACAGGCACAGCTTACCAGTTAGCACCGATTGTTTGAGGGGTGTGGCCCACCACAAGGCCCCGGGCCTTTGCAGCCACCAATGCTGCTGACAATATTGCACAGGGCTACAGTACATCCTTACCCCAGTTCACCAAGTCATTAATGTCAAACACTGGCATTTCCTAAAGACCAAATAGTGATACAGAGGGGTGCCAACAGGAAATTGAGCAATTCAAAATTCAATGCAAAGCATATCAAGAAAAGAAAGTTTGAACAATTGGACATGCTATACAGAACAGGTTGCCAGAGGTGAAAGTGAGTAACCTGAATCTTTTCCTCAGGATTCTCATATCTTTCATGTGAGTAAAGCCTACTCCAGACTACGCTGTCATACCCTTTGATAGCAAAGAAGGGAATTTGGGCAGGCTGGCCCCAGCGATTGTTAGCATTCTTCATCCAGAGGCTTACTTCATGGTTCATCCTCTCCAACCCATACTCCACTTTCACAAGAAGAAGCAAACAGACCTACCCACAGGTTAAGTGCCAGTGTGTGTGCACTATTCAACTATGTTAAGGAGGCACAACTTTCACATGCACAGGAACAATGAAGAAGAAAACAAGCCCCAAAAGAAGGTGCACATTAACTAATCCTTCAAGCACAGGATTTCAAAACTCTGTTGTTTAGTCTACTCAGTTCTCCATTTTTCTCTTTTCATGCTGTTCAAAGTGCAGTTGTGAATGAGCTAACAAACTCCAGGAGTTAACACCCAGGATCCCTCAATATAATTGAAGGGAAATGGATGTCACAGGCACCCAGGTAAATGATCTCACCATGGTGAGGCATGATCCCTCCATGGGCAAACAGCCAGTCATTCACCTTAAGTGCCACCCCATGACGAGCCAGCTGCTTTGCCATTGGCCCTCCTGCCTCAAAGAGCAATGACCTGGCAGCTATTCCCTTCTGCAGCTGTCACAAACCTCCCACAGTCCAACTCTACCGTTCAATTGAACATCCCTTGACATGGCTCACATTCTGCTTGTGACGAGTTTAGCTAAGTAAATGAGATTATTGTATACAGGTGGTGGTTTTGTTGCCAGTATGGATTATAGATAATTGCCTTGGAGTGAATTTTGAATTGCTCGATTTTAGCTGTTTGTAGAACATATGTGATGCCACAAAATTCTGTGTCTTATGACCATAACGGAGGCAGGAAGTCGGTCCCAAAAACATTCTTCATAGGCAGAGGTGTATGAAAGAATGAAGGAACCATGCTCTAGACTGCTGCAGGGACCAGCTCTATAGCACCTTTTGTGAAAGCAATGCTGAAAAATGAAAGAACAGGAAAAGAAGAGTGAGTACATTGAGACAGATGAACAAGACGGGAGTACCCTAAGATAATTGAAGATAGGGAGCCAATTGCCAAAGCTGAATCCTTGATCAGCCTTCTTTTCTTGTGAGGTTGCATACCACTCACCAAATGCTGCCTCCCAGTTTCCACCATAATCCTCCTCACAACAATCTGCAAATGCTTCAGCTTCTTTGAATCCACCTGGTGTAACATTGCGGAAATCACCAGCTACATTCATGGTTTCATGGTTTCCATTGATCTGGGCACCCCCAAATGAAACATGTAGATGCAGACACAAAACAAAAAGTTTCCATCAAACCTCATCACAATTTGGCTGCACTTTTTTATCTTTCTCAGAATTACTCAAATGACCAGAACTTAATGAATTGAATTGCACATCAGTAGTTCATTTCTTTGTGAATGTTGGCAAGCTCCAATTGAGACCTGTAGCCTTTCAGATAATTCTTTTCCTGTATACCAATTCTTTCCTGTTGGTGCTCTGCAGACAAACAAGAGCCCAGAGATTCTGTTCATGTATATGCTATACTGATGTGGTCTGATGCCCCAGAAACAGAGCAACAGATATGGTAAAAAGACTGAACCTGAAAGACACTGCCGCCATTGCTACGTGCTTGCTTGCCCAACCATGCCAGCAGTGATAATATTGCAATCTCATCCTCCCCTCTATCAAGTACATCACCTACTTGCACCAATACCTGCACCCTCAACAGCAGCAATGTTTCAAATCATCATAGACACCGCCAGCCAGCACTGGGTGTGAGCTCAATGCAACAGCACAAGTCATTAGGGTCTATGAGATCAATGCAGCAGCAGCAGCAGAAGTAGTTGGTGAATTTGGACTGCTCCACAACCCTAATCTTTGCTTCTTCAGCTTTGTTGAACTGGAAAAAGCTTTTGACCAGCCAGTTTATTTGTTTGTTACCGTGGTTCCACCAATCCAGCGATACAGTCCATCTTTGCTCAGAACTCCAGCCAATTGTAGAGCCCAAAGCGTTCTCTCAAAATCCCCGTGTAAATCACCAACTGCATCATTCATTCCCCTCAAACCCTCAATCTTTCATCACCCACTATGGCTTTCCACACACACACACACACACACACATGCATGCCGTTGCTTCCTGTTCTTCTCTCACACATACACTCACACATGTACTCCCCCTTAGAACATCCAACCCAATACAATTAATTATAAAAAAAAATTAAAAAGAAGAAGTTTGAAACACAGAGAGACAGAGAGACAGAGAGATGTGTTTACAAACAACAACACTTACTGGCGACAATTCTTCGATCGGGAGCCGAGACAATAGTCGGAGGCTGCTGCGGCTGCAGCTCCTCCTCTCCATTCTCATACAAAATTGGCTTTACCGCAGCATCAAGCGCAAAATTACTCAATCCACCGACGACCAAACCCCTAGGAAGAGGCCTTCCCCACAAACACCTACAAAAACAAGTCGCGGATGCTGCAACGACAACACGCCCAGCGCTACTACTACTACTACTACTACGACCACTAATACTGGCTGAGGCGTGAACCCTAAACTGCTGCCGAAGTCCGTCACGAGAACAACAAGACGAAGAAGAAAAACAACAACAACAAGAATAAAAAGAAGAAGAAGAAGAAGAATGGAGGAAAGCAGTAGAAGAAGAAGAAGAAAAAGAAGAAGAAGCAGCTGCAGCAGCAGCAGCAGGAGGAGGAGGCAAAGAGATGGTGGGGTGGTGATAGTGGAGAGGAGAAATAGAAGGGAAGAGTGATGAGGAAGCTGGTGGATGCAAAGCAACAGCCATGTTCATGGTAGCCTAGCAACCCAACTTCTCAACTGTCAAGAGAATGGAGCAACCCAACAACCCACAACACTCCTCAGTTGGGTGTCAGAGTTGATTGGTTGGTTGGTTGGTTGGTTTGGGTCTTCTTGTTGTGGATTCAATTGGTAGGTGGTAGGAACCAGTGTTGTCCGGTTATCTAATTTTAGCACAAACCTCCGGAGATCACCAACATATATAGCATTTTTTTAATATTTAAAAAAGCATATTTATTTTCAAAATTCTTATTCAAGGAAATTTCATTCTAAAGATGGTTATGTATTCAACCCCTTTTTTTTTCTTTTTTTTTTTCCCATTTGCTAGTTATGAATGAGTTAGATTTTTTAAATGTTAAAGAACCATGGATATGTATAGAGCATATGCATTGTCAAATTTCAAATTTGAGTTGTATACAATTTTTTTTAATCACATAGTAATTCATAAATGTAGTCAAAAAACGTGAACACTCTACAAAGTCAAGTAGCTTGTGGGGGATTCAACCTCAATTTTTGAAACAAGAACTCTGGTCATTGCAACACAATTACAAAAACTAGGGAAGCTCATTTTTAAAAACAAAACACCCAAAACCACCCTCAACACCCAAAATCTAAAAGCCCCAAAAAATATCAAAAACTTAATGCAACTTGTTCAACAACATACATGTTGTCAATGGGGTGTGAGGTCCATAAATCAATCCATACATAAACTATAAGTCCTATAACATCACAACAATCGAAATCAATTACAATGATGAAAACAAAATCAAAAGCACCTTGGAATTTAAAAGTATTGGCTAGAAAGGGAAAAACAAAAAATTGTAAAAACATGGTTAGTTAGGTGACTTAATTGATCTGCATCAACTTGTAATTATTCAAAAAAACCAACTTCTTTAATCAAATCATAATTCTTTTTGGCTAGAGAATATTTTGTTTTCATATAATCTTCAAGAGTAACAATAGATGTGTAATGTACTTGTGGATCATTAGGTTAATGTTTTACCACCATGATTATTCGGTTTAGATTCTCCACTTGTAAGTGGCAATGCCGTAAGGCTGTCAACACACCAACAAGGTTAAAACCACATTCAGTTTTGGTTTGGGACCATAGAATCTCAAGTTTTGCTTTGAAACTAATTTTCATGGGACTACCACCAAGAAAGAGGATTCACACATGCAAATGGGAGGATAGGTAACCTTCAAAAAACATTTAAGTTTTTAATAACAAAAGCACAAGAAAACTCCTCCATATACATTCTAAGACCAAACTTTTTTTTTTTTCAAACTATGAATTAGATGCATTAGCAATTGTTGCACATGCTTGTGAAGTAAGATCGAATCAATCAAAGCAAATCATAAATAATGGAATCATTGTTTTTGCATCAATTCAAAAGCAAAACAAATTGTTTCCTTAGACCCCACATAAATCTCCACAACCCATATAATTGAAATGGGGATTTGACATGGTGGCAAGCACATTATGACCATTTTGTGGATCAAATGATTTTTTTAAAAAAAGAAAGGTCTAATCAACCTTAATGACTTCCCCCCACATGTTATTTAACATGATCACTTTAATTATTTCCCACCACATGTTATTTAACATGATAAAAAGTTTTGAATCAAATTTGCTAAGAATTTCAAACCCATCATTAAGTCCAACCACTTCAGTTTCTATACTAAGTGAAATGTTAATAATTCAAAGCATCTAGCAAAAGCCAGCACCATCTTGATTGCATGAAGTAATTACCTTTACAACAACCTATACTTAGGCCTTAAGAACTCATTACTACAATGTCATTGTTTTCTACTTGCCATAACATAGAAGGATAATTTTTTTAAACTCAAGACATTTCTCAAACATAATGACTTTGCTTGTAAACCTTGTTTTGATAGGTGTCTTTAACTTCCAGGGTGGTAGCCCACTCTCAAAACATGTTTTTTTTCATTACAGCCTCCCCATCTTAGATTTTTTTGTCTAAATAAATTTTTTTTGTAAACCTATTTGGGCATCTTTCATATTCACTTACCTCAAATCCATAGAAATTTTGTCATCGTTCATAACATATTGACATGTTTTAAACAACACACGACCGAAGCAAGTACCTTCATAAACCTGTAAAATGTTCATCAACTCACGACCAACAATGTTACAACCATGGAAGCCAAGTTGAAACCCTTATCTTTTACAAAAGCAAAAACTTAGTGAATTAAACAAAAAAATTCAACCAATGATTGCAATTGTTGTACCATGCCAAGGTTAGTTGTTTTATTTACCTTCAATAACCCAATAGTAACATACATGGGCTCCCAAACTTCAATGAGATAATTGATAACCAGAATGAATGTGTCAACACCACCTCTTGACATCCATAAATCAAATGAAGTATAAACAATTGTTGCATTTGTAAATTTTGGAAAAAATGCATTTCCATACACTTGGTGACCATAGCAAAAAACATTTTTTCCATAAATTGTGAAGATGATGGAAACAAAACATGAAGGCATTAGTGTATGACTAACCTTCATAATTAACAATGTTCTCACACATGGAAAGAGCCTTGTAGCCCTTGCATATATACAACACCAAGTTTTAAGAAATTTATGTTGCGGCTCATCATCAATGTTTGTAAGGATTTGAGGTCCCAAAAAAATCTTTGATTACACTACTAGTAACTCCAACCTTTCACTTTGTTGTTTACCAAGTGTGATCTAACTAAACCACATTAATAAGCTACAACCTCTTGACAATAAACAACTTTGGGTGCACATAATCAAACATGTGACCCCATTACATATGTTGTATTTTATAAGCCTTTTCCTAATAATAGAGCAACTTTCAATCAAAACATTCTCACTTGTTTAGACTTGTAGATAAATGCATATCAACATATGTGGGTTCACAATGTCAATAAAATGGTTATCATTAATAATAAAAAAACCTTTACAAATGGATGAATGATTATGAAGCTTTCTATAATTGTAGCTTGAGTTTTTATAGATACAAGTTACACAACCTCTATTGTTGCCACATTACTAGTTATCACATTATTAACTACTCTTTACATTTGAACTTTTGCCATCAATATGTGATGTTGTCAAATCAAAGAAGTTGGAATCAATTTTGCCCACACTTTCTTTCAATAATATCAACAAAGTGGAACTTTCCTTGCTTTCCTTCAGCCATTATACAACAAAAACCCTACACCCTATCCACTCTTGTACCACTACTTTTGTTTAAATAGGAGCCAAAAAAAACTTTTAAAGTAATTTTGCATTGTTTATTTTGACTAAACTAACCAACAAACAAAATATGCACATAAATTTGATGAACTTTGTAAATATGTTCAAATGGCACTAAGAAGTTACATTAATACTTTATGAGATTCAAAAATATCACCACTTACATCAATAGTTTCAACATTAACTTTCTTGAACTATTCATAAAAATCACAAAATGAACATGTTTGCATTTGTTGTTTAATTCCCACAAGAGGTTGCCATAGTTGCATGTAAACAATCACATCCAATAGTTGGAATGAAACTTAAGTTTATAAAAAAATATAATAAGTGAACTCAAATATCTAGGTAAACACCTCACCAATTCTTGGGAATATTATTGTAAAACATCACACTTGAAGATGTGCACGATAAAAATAAAAGAAAAATGTATAAGATGGTGTTCATGAACACTACAAGCCCAAGAAATGATGACTTTGGATAAGGTTAAATACTATACCTATTTTATGGAACCTTAACTTTCATCTATAGGGTAAAAATAAAACATCAAAGGCCTATCTTTAAACTTCGATAGGCTCACATTACAACTATCATAATCTTTTAATGGAAACCAAATGTAGGTGACTTGGAATAATTATAGACAACAATAGAATGTCATTATAAAGAACATATTCAATTAAATAAAAAATTCACCACAAGCATTTCTAATTAGTAGGCATTTCACCTCCAGTATGCCTTCCAAGTTGATGTTCTCATGATAAACAAATCAAATCCATCAACATAAATCAAAGTTTAATCATTAAATATTATATTACAAAAGAAACAGATCATAACATTGATTGACATAATGTAGATTTTTCCAAGTCCAAGAAGCATTCCTTATAGCCAGCGACATGTCCACAAGTTGTTAAATCATTCACAATGTTAAAGCACAAGCAATAAGAAGGAGTTGTTGTTAACTTGACTATTAACAAAAGTGATAAATGATCATTATTACAAATCATGGCTTTTCAAATCACTTGACTAAGGTGTTCACATTGACCAAAAGGATGTTGTTTTGACTAAAGGCATGGGGCATGAAAAACACATAATTTTTTTGGTTGGTTATTTTTACTAAAATGATATTTTGACCAAATGTTAAATTGTACATCTAATTAAAAGGGTCAATTTTTTTTAATGGTCCATCAAAATGCCCATGGCTTAATTAAATCAACCACATTGAATGGCCATGTCTAATCAAATTGGTCATATTAATTTGATTAACTACTTAACCTACTTAATATGCCTACTTAGTTACTTACCTACCTACTTAACATTTACATATTTACCTACCTACCTAACATTTACATATCTAACTACTTATCTACCTACCTACCTATATTTTACATAATTAAGTATGTACATTTAAAAACATAGGTAGGTAGGCTTGTGTACCTACTTATCTACCTAGTTAGGTACATACTTACCTACTTATTGAAATTCAAATGTTGACAAAAAATTTCATTGAAATTCAAGGAAACATGTTAAATCCATTTGGTATCATATTATTTTACAAAGTGGTGTGGTGGTTTGATGGTAAAAACATTGTTTAAAAGCAACGGAGACCAAAGTTCAATCCTCCTTACCAACATATACTATGTGGAGTATGTATATTAATATATATACCTTGTACATGTGTGTAAATGTATAATACCTAGGTGGGTTGTGGATAGGTAGGTAGGAGGTCATGGTGAGTAGGTAGGTCATGGGTGAGTGGGTAGGTAAGTACTTTTTATTTATTTATTTATTGCATTTTATTATTTAAATTTGGGTTATTTTTTAATTAATTGTTTTGGCTACCCAATTTTTTGTCCAATCCGACCAGTCAAAAAGATCATTTTATGGTAAATAAAAAACCCACCAATCAAATTGGACATGACCAAATCAACTTGATTAGTTTGATTAAGTGGTCAATATGTGACCAAATGTCAAAATAAGTGGTTTTTGGTTTAGTTTTCAGTCAAATAATACCATATTTTTTAATAGTGGATCCAATGTTGGACCTCCATTAGCATGCCCGTTCATAGAGTTTTAAGCACATTTTTTTCAGATTAAAACATGAAATAAACACACATAAAAAAAACCTTAAACCCCATTGTGACATTAAACTCCATCAAAATTCATCATTGTAAGATGAGTGGAAAGTGATAATAATCACAAAATGCAACATTTTTATTGTTTAAGGTTTGAAATGTGTATATAGCCCATTGAAACACAAAAAAATTTAAAAAGTTCAAGTGCATATGTATATCCTTCATCCTTAAAAAAACCTAAAAATCTATCTAAATATGCATAACAGAGGATACATATATAAACATAAACATATATTACAATGAATATGACATATGCATTAGGTTATTGGCAAACTAAAATCCAATGGATATGGATATGCATTAAGTTATCAATGAATAGAAGTTTGATGGTTATGTATAACACCTATTTTTAGATTTGATGCAAGTTTAGGATATGTATATGTGCATATCCACCAATTATACATATTGATAACTAGGTTGAATTGGATAATTAGACAACATCAGTAGGTACCCAATGTTGTCCATGTATTGTTCAATGTTGGGTGGTTTTTTGAATCAATTCAAGGTGGGACAGGTGGTGTCAAAAACCATTCAATTATATCAAACTGGGTATATTCCCACTTGCTCACTAATTTTCAAAATTTCAAAATACCAAAATATAAAAGAAAGCCTTCAACACACATGTTGGTTGAAAAATTAATTGATTTTGGTCGAAAATGCAATGTTCTCAAAATATTACATATATATATATATATATATTTCCTTCTGAAAATTTTGGTTTTTGAATTTTTTTGAAAATTGCAACATTTTTGAAAATAACTTAATTAACATCAAAGTTGCCAAGGTATTATAGTAATTAATTTTGGTATATAAATTGTGGTTTTCAAAAAAAAATTATAAGTAAAAAAATTCACCAAAATTTTGTCAATTCTTGCATGAAAACCATTGGCTCCTTTGAGGTTTTTGGAATAATCAAAAAAATATTTTTTATTTTGAATTTTTTTCAAAAAATTGAAACTAATGAATTTTTTTAAAGACATTTAATGAATTGGAATTGCTGGTCCTTAAGTTTTTTAAAGAACCACCCAATATTTTTGTTATTGATTTTAAAAGGAATCTTTGATCTTAGTTTTATTGTTATTTTTAATATATATAGAACCTTTGTTTTAATTTTGATTTTTTTTCTTTAGATTTTTAATTTTTTCAATTTTGATCATTTTCACAAGGAATTTCAAGCCAATATGATTTAAGACTAGGTTGGATTCCATTTCCATTACACACATCTTTAAAAAACTGAAAACTAGAAAACTCCAATAGGGTTCATTAATTTAAAAAAGAAAAAAAGGTGTGTAATGTGAATTTGTTTCACTAAAGATTCATTTAGACCAATGTTGTGTGTGTGTCAATAATCGTATATACAACGTAAAAATCTCATGTAAATGTAAATCATTTACACTTAAATGTCCAAACTTTTTACATTTACACTTACATTATTGGCATGTATATAATTGTTTTTACATTTACATGAGGCCAATGTAAATATTTGTCAAATACACTTACACAACCCCATGTAAATGTTTTGGGGCATGTAAGTGTTAATGAATATACTAAGGTTATTCATAAAGTCACCTTGTCTTTAGGCTTCTTTTCACCTTCAAACCCTTCTTTCAATGTATCCACAAAGTGAAGAAATTTTATTAAATTTGGGTATGAAATGCTGAAACTCAACATGTAATGCATAGTGTTTTAAAGTAATTATAGTAGTTGTGTAGGTAGGAGCAATGAAAATGTTTGTAGCAACAATGGAGGCATTTAGGAAAAATGAAATACAAGGTGAGATTCAATTTATCATAGACATTTATGGTTTTTAAAGTTCCCCTTTCCCTCCCCCCTTGAATGTGTATTTTTTTGCATTTAAAAAAAAAATCTCACCTTGTATATGACCAAACTCAATGTTTTGATGTTATATATATTTTATATTTTACAAATAACTCTATTATATTTTTATTATACACTTTTAACAACCATACCTTTTTGCAAATCCATATTAATTAACTATGGGTGCATGTTTTGATGGGTTTTTTTTTGCAATGGGCCATTTGAATGGCCTATCACCAAAAATTTATGACCCTTCACCCAAAAAAAATTGCATTTTTTACATGGCCATGTAAAATCATATAAGTGTGTTTTTTTAACATTTACATTGTTTTACATAGCCACATAAAATCATATAAATGTATTAATTTTTACACTTACATTTACACGATTTTACATTTACATGTACATGTTTCATGTTTTACATTTACACTGACATGAATGCAAATGAATATTAAACATTTACACATCACTATGAAAAAAAATGGTGTTTTACAATTGACCTTGCAACTCAATTTTTGAATTGCATTGGACACTTGCAACTCACTATATTTATACATTGTGAGTGAAAATTGACAAGTTGCATAAATTGTAAAATTACAACTCATCGTATCTACAATACAACTCATTGCAATTCAATTGCAATTGTCAAAACAACTCATTTTCAATTACTATGTAATTCCATCATAACTACACCCATGATGTCATGATGATGTCATTAATTATCATCCATCCATTAAAATCTAACACTTGGCATTATGAAAATTTTTGGACATAAAAATAATTTTCTTTTTGAAATATTAATCTCCATCATCCATTGTGATTGTTAATGATGGTCCATGATTGTGACACATGGCATAATAAAAAAATACCACATAATATATTAATTGTATTTTGGAATAAATAAATAAAATAAATATCTATTTTAGTAGTTAGGTAGGTCGTACATAACCATAGGTACATAGGTTGGTATGTTTTAAGATTTACATACCTACCTACTTACCTAAGACCTACCTACATAAGTAGGTACAAATATAAAACCTATTTACTTACTTAGGTAAGTAAACATGTATGAAAACACAAGATTAAATGAACCAAAAAATAGCCATGAAATTATTATTTTATTTCATGTTTTGTATTTCGGGTTAAGTTTTTTATGAACTTGTCCCAACATAACAAATGTATTTTAATGTGAGAAAACAAAAGAAAACATCTCCTTTATATAATTGTGGGATGACATTTTGAAAACAAAGCATACGGGTTAATTTTTTTAGTTGCACCTTAGTTGCAATTGAATTGCAACTACAAAAAATATTCCCACATGCTTTATGTTTGATTTTAAATTTTCAATTAATCTGATTTTTATAAATAATCATCTCACATAATCATTTGAAATTTAATTATTTGAATCAAAATATCTAATAATTAATCATATGGATTGATTATTTCAATTAATTAATATAATTCAGATAATCAGTTAATTAAAATAGTTAATTATCAAAATAATTAATTTGATAATTGATGATCCAAATTCAAATGAAATTCAGTAATTACTCACCTAAATTAATAAATTTCATTATTTAAATTATTTGAATTAATTAATCAAATTTAAATAGTTAATCAAATATATAGTTAATTTAAAATAATTAATTATTAGATAATTATCTATATAATCTGAATTCACTAAAATATATATTTTAATTTGATTAATGAATTCATACGAATAGTTTAGTATTCAGTTTAATTAATTAGTTCGTAGTAATTAAGTATATTACATATTAATTAATAAATAATAATTTATTATGAAATATTAAATAGTAAACATGAATTTGAATAGAAGACATTGAAGCATATAGAGACATATCCATATGCACACCCTTATTGAATGTTTAATAGAATATACACATTGCCTTTAATTTTAATTCAAAAATAGACTTTCACCCTCCATGAAATTCTATGGTTTGATATGTATGTATGTAAACATAATATTATGAGTTACAATGTAGTGGAATATTTTTAATGCAAAAATTGAACGCCAATTAAAAAAAAAGGACTATAATATTTATTGATATTAAAAATTTAGTTAATTAACTAAATATGAAAAATGAATTATATGAATGATTTAATTTCACAAATTTTTTGAATTAAATTCATTAATTTAGATTAAAAACTAATTATTTAATTTAGTTTTTATTCATCATAATCAAGTAAAGTAGGCCATATGTTACAAGATGCAACCCTTGCGAGTGCCAAGGAATTATCTACAAAAGAATTGGTTATTATCAATTCCGCATTTGTTCATGTAACCTAAAAAAGTTCTAGGTGTGTAAGCTTTAATACCTTGATGTAATTCTAGTATAAATATTTTTAATATAATTTACGTGGCATTGGGATTCAATTTGAGGTCTACAACTTCACACTTTATATGGATAGTGAATCAGTAATATTTTATGAGTGGCTAAATAGTGGCACCATAATGGCCGCCCAATTGTAAAGTAATGTTAATATTGTGGCCCTATAATGGCACACACACACACACATATATAACAACTAATGGCATTTGGGTGGCCATGTAGTGGCATAGTTGTGGTACAAATAGTGGCCATTTATTGGCAACATAATACCCAACCAACATGAACAAACTTCATAATTATATATTAGTTACAAAGCTTGTACTTCATGGATGGTGGGAATGTGGACACATGGCATAATTGCATGTATGAAAACTATATGTTAATTACAAAAAAGTTATTCAATGTGTAGCTCATTTTTAATAGTCCTAACTTAGTTGCACATCACAACTACAATGCAACTCCTCAAAAAACCAAACATAGTTGACTACATGCATGAATATGATGTGTATAAATTACCATATATGAAACACATTTAGAACTAAGGTGCAACTACCAAACAACTAGCTTATTTTTTTATGTGAAATTTTATTTATTAAATCATTGTATTTATAAAGTGTAGTTGCATAGGAGTTGCCATTGGAGGACATAGTTGCAACATAGTTATATTTGAGTAGTTTTTGATTTCCAATTTTAGGGTAGTGTGGTTTCCGCATACATGATTTTTCATAGTCTTTACACAAAGTGTAAATAAATTTCATTATGGGATTTACATTTACACGAAGTGTAAGTCCCAAACCATTTACATGCACAACACTAGTTTAGACCCTTGGGAAGTCATTCTTTACATATTTTAAAAAGCTCCTATAACAAAAAAAAAATTTAAAAACATGTTATGAAATAATGGCATATTTTAAACATATTTTAAATATAATCTAAACATATTTTCAAAATAATCTCAAAATGAATTATTTGACACCCTATTTACACTTAAATAAATTATGTATTTTATTTTTCTCAAGAAATTGGATCCTATATTTTTTTACATGCCATTTGTAATAAAATGGAAATGATTTCCCCGAGGTTTATATTTGAACTAAAGGTTTGGTGATATAGTGACATTGATAAGGTGATGGTAGGTTTTAAATCAATGACAAATAAATATAAATATTTTTTAATGAACATAAATATTTTTAAAATTTTACTTCATACCGTTCATACCTATTAACTTTTTCCCTATATTTATGCTAGCTGTGGGTGATAAAACAATTTTGTTCATGATGCATGACTAAAAAATAATTATCTTGTCATCATTATAGAGGAAGCTCCCCACTCGCCACTTGATGTCATTGGCTTTTCACTTCACTCCTTTCATCTCTTCTCCATCTTGTCTCCCTCATTTCACAATTCTCATGTTTTCATAACTCCTCCTTTCTCTCGCATCTCTTTTATTTCATAATGTTTTATGTTCTCACAACTTGTGTTGGATTGACTCTTTGTTGTTTCTTTCACATGACGTAGTCAAAGTTATCAAGTTTGAATTGAAGTTTTTGGCATTTGTTTGCATTCTCTGTCTTACATTGTTTTCATGTTCTCATGGCTTAGTGTTATCTACTCCTTGTTCTTTCTCTTGTGGTCATGCTCTTAATGTTGTCAAAATCATTCAAGTTTTGGCATTGTCACTTGTTGTGTGCTTTCATTATTGTGTTTTTTGCCATTCATGTTCTCCATGTTGTGAACATGCTCAACATTCAAACTCAACTATGATACTTGTTATCATTCTTTCATTTGTTTCCAACCTTCATGCAAATCATCCTTTATTTTCTATTTTTCGAATTGTGTCTATTTTTGTTTTAAAAGTTATAATTTGTTGTCATGTGGCCACTAGAATTGATTTTACTAATTTAATTTCTTCATCTTGGTTTGTGGTGGCAAAAACTTCTAACCCTATGCAATGAGTTTGAAAATGAAAACGAATTTGATAGGATATCTAATGGAATATATGTTTGGATCTTGGGTAGGTGATAATAACTTATTATCCAAAACAATGATGAATGTTATTGAGCTAGATCAATTCCGACTATCTTGTAATTTTGAGTTGTTGATGACCAAGGAGGTTAATGATTAAGTGCAATAAAAAAGTATTATGTTGTATTCAAAATTTCTCATGATGCAACATGAGAATCAAAGATGGATTGAACATTTTTGAATGACCAAAAATGTTATGCAGTTGATGGAGAAGTTGATCCTTCGAGAAAATGACACAAAAACTAATTTGCTATTATTGTTGGCATCAAAGTTGCAATTTCATTGTATAACTTACACATGGAGTTGATTATTTTCAATGTAGCAAAATGTTTGTAATTAGCAGATCTTTTGTTCAAATATGGTCCTACATGAATTCATTTTCATTCGTAATGAGGTGTTTAGAAGTTAAATATAGTGGCCAAGGCTGAAGGAGTTGTTTCAAATCCTAGCTAGTAATAAAGATTTTTGTGGCCTCCCATTTATTTGTGTTGTGCACACATATACACATCTAAAAGCCCAAGGGTGTGTTTGTTATTGATTATTTTTCCTATAAATAAGAAACTCACAACATTCAACTATAGGCAATTGTTGATCATGAAAAAATATTCCAAAATGTTTTTGTAGGACTTTCACGGTTGATGAACAACTCCAAAGTTCTTCAACTGTTTAGTTTTATTGAAAAATAACTTATGAAGGCTTATTCAACTATAAACATGGATCAGAAGATGGGATCCAACTTTACATAATTAGGGACAAAGGTTATCTACTTTTGCTTTGACTCATGATCCTTCACAAGAAAATTACAAATGTTCAACACACCACATTGGAAACATTTTACAATATCATAAATGCATAAATCAATGAACCACAACTTAATTATAAGGTAATGAATTTTTAGAAACAAACCAACAATTGATTCTTGAAGCATTTCTAGGAAATATTTGAGTATATAAATAATGAACAAATGCATTTGAATTGAATTGCAAAAAATGAATAATTGCTTGTGAGTTGAATTACAAATTGATTTGTTTTTATCAAGTTTAATGCCCAAATTTCAATTTGATTGAAATTGGATTTTTTAATAGATGAATTTATACTCTTCATATGTGTTTTGATTATTCATCATTGGTTATTCATTAGATGAGGATTCAAAAATTAGTGGAGGTAGTTATGTTTGATCTTTGATGATGGTGTGACACATTGTAGAGTTGAGATTCAATAGTATGCTCACCATATTCTTGCTCATTTTGTAAACATTTTGTCTTTCTTTTTCAAATACTTGAGGTGTTGCTTGAAGGTCTTATCTTAAGACTTGGTATGGGTCTTTTCGATGTCCAATTAAATTGTCTTGATTCAATCCATATATAGCTTCCACAAGGATCTTGCTATGCTTATTTGTGGCTTTAATGATTGGTATGAAAATCAATGTCCATTTCTTCTTAACTCTTGTTCTCTTGAGGGCTATCACTATGGTCAGTGTTAGATGTTTGCTGCTTCTCATAGGTGTTGTGAAATTTGAAAAATCATGAAGGTTGATGGTTGCAAGACATTAAGGATTATTTGGTCTATGAAAAATAATCCATATTGATCATTTAAAAAATATTTGTTCCATGATTGATGCATAGGTCAAGTTGTTAAGTATTTTGACTATCTTTAGGAACATCTTCAAATATCTCCTACATAAAAGAATGATTGATTCTATAGGAAAAAAATTCCTATTCTTTGTTCTATTGTACGTAAACACCATCTCTTGGTGCATATTCATATGTGAATCCTTCATATGCATTATAACAATCTTTATTATATTATTTTGGGAAATGGATTTTTTTTCATTCTTCCATGGTCAAGTCCTAATAAGATGTGTCATGGCCAATGCTTTTGTGGTAATCATTAATCCTATTGTAGTCACCATTCATGCAATTCCATTTGTCTTCACACATCTGTCAATTCTTGTTGTTTTCAAATGTGTTTTTTAAAATAATTCCTTCGATATCTAATTCGGTAGTTAACTAATTAAGATGATCATTATTTTTTTTGTTTTTGACTAGATTGGCTAAATTTGATTTTGTTTATTCCTTTTAAGTATCTTATTTGTCAATTATCCCATTTTCAACTATCCACTATCTTTAGTAATTTTTTTCATTTCCTAACATGTAGTGATAATGTTGCCATGTTATTAACAAGGTCATCTATGTACATATTGATTTTAGTAAGTTTTTATAGTGATATGTAACTTTTCTCTTAACTTCAACATTATTTATAAATATGAATGAACCTTAGTATACATAGTCCAAAATACTAATTATGTAATATAAGATATGTACATATAATGAAATGCAATAACTTGCTTAAAATGTAAGGCTGAGCTTATAAAATTTTCATAAAGTTGTACATATCTACATAAAGAAAGAACTCGAGCTAGTTTAAAACTTAAAACAAAGGAACACCCATGGTTTACATTCTAATTCAAGTTTGAAAAATAGTTGATTAGTAAGTTAAATTTCAATGGGGTTCCAATTAAATTTAAAAAAATCGAATTAAGAGATCATAGAGCCTAACCCATAACTTGGACCTAATCCTGCCAACACTTGTACGTACCTAATCTTTACTAGCATTGAACGGGTATTAAATTATGCACCAAACCCACAGTACTTATCAAACCATATATATATGTATCTATATATATAAATGCATTCACACCTAATGTTAAGTTAGTGTTAAGTGAAAATCTAGGTGGCATCTTAGGTGGCACCCAATGTCAAATGGGTGATTATTTAATATTAAGTGAATGTTAACTTAACA
>Ga0116231_10000372_pt1 | contig 74123 bp, 51 predicted proteins | sample S1TSphgellanicum_2_FD_89695 | JGI IMG/M metagenome (GOLD analysis project Ga0116231, IMG submission 89695) | Host-associated microbial communities from peat moss isolated from Minnesota, USA - S1T2_Fd - Sphagnum magellanicum MG | ecosystem: Host-associated > Plants > Peat moss > Unclassified...
AAATATAAATATTTAAAATCAATTTGCCAATTTTTAGACTCAATAAAGTTTCTTAAATTCAAATAATAATTTTTAGATTCGAAAGTAATAATTTAGAATTCAAATATCAATTTTTAGATCAAATAAGTTTTTTGAATTTAAATAAAAAATTTCAAAATTGAAATGTCCATTTTTAGAGTCAATTATTAATTTTCAGACTTGAAGTATTAATTTGAGAATCGAAAATAGTCATTTAGAATTTAAATGGGAAATTTTCAGAGTTGAAATATAATTTTTCATATTCATATAAAAATATTCAAAATTAAAATGTCCATTTTTAATGCACCTTCTTATTTCACACATTTGACCCCTTCTATTTTTTTGTGATAACCATGAATTTCACCATGGTTAATTCTGCTAAAGACTTAATCATCCATTTAACAAAAAAAAAACTAAGTTTTCATTATTGTGAAGATAATTCATGTGCTATTACAATTCAACCACCCACCATTTCCTAACCAAACCTCTCAAGTACTTAAGTGTTTTCTTTGAACCACAAATATCACCATTGACACTATGGTGTGACATAATTCAGAATCGCGTGAAGTTCAAATCGTTCAAGTTGCTAAAAAATCTTCTAATCTTTCATTGGCGTTAAATTTAACATAGGTTCCTAGGCCTGAAAAGAAGTAGGTGGACGTTAGGTGCACCTTTGAGTTAAGTACGAATGCATCATTTGACCTTAACATCGAAAGTTGGGGGTTAACTCAAGCTCCTTGGTGTTAGTCTTGGAAGTCAAACCAATTGTAGTCGGCAAACCCAAGATCATTTATGAAGGTGTTTTTGAAGGCAAGGAAGTTGAAGTTTTAGTGTGGTATGTACTTTTGGCATTCGGCATTATCATCAGTTGCAAGGTCCAATGCTTCAAGTCGAAGTAAAGTGCAAGGTTGAATTTTTGTTCGCACTATGCACCATGTCCTAGAGTTTCTATATTTATAGTAATGAATTCTGGTGTTAGTGGTTTAGAAGCAGAAGATCATCTCCTTCCAAAACACCTATTAAGCATGTAACAACTTTGTAACACCATAGTTGAAGATGTTAAATCCCTAAGCCTACTTGTGGTTCATTGTAGCCTTAACTAACATCATTGTTTACTTTTCAATAAATTGGCATCATTGCCTTTTCTATTATTCAAATCTTCCTACTTGCATCATTCCACATCTTTAATCTAATTCCGTCTAATTTAATCCACTTAACAAATTTTCCTAGAATGGACTGAAATTCCATCTAATTTTGAAAAATAACTAAAATGAACTTACCAACATTTCAACTAACTAAATACCCATTCCCTTAACTCCATTATTTAACACCTATTTGTTGAAAATTTTCTAATTAATTATCATTCACCATTAAACTTATTATTGAATTATAACAGCTATAACCTATTCATTAATTTGGGGTTCACACTTGTTCAGATGAAAAACTGACTGGATTGTGTGTTTTGATTTGTTGCCACTAACTTTGTGCACCTCATAGCCATGAGTGCAGTCAACATCTCCCAACTTAATTTCATGGAAGTATCATCTTACTTGCCATTGAGCTCTAAGGTAAACAAGATGCGCCTTGCCCATATTTACTTGCAGAAAATTGCACACATCTGTAACTTTATGGCACTAATGGTTTTCATCTGTTTAGCCCGAAGAGCATTTTTGATATGTGTTGCCACCCCATCCCATTGGCCCTTTCAATGACCTATTCTGAAATAGTTCCAACCCATAACACATCCTTGAGGAAGACCAACACTTTTGTTCGGGTTGTAAAAGCCCATTACATGTTGGAACCATCCTTAAGTTGTATTTTCCTATCATGTCCTTTGCTCAAAATTCTTCAACTTGCTCTAATGAACTAGACTCTAGGTAGAACTTGAAACAACCACACTGCTAACAACATTTTTAGTTTTCATTTCATCAAGACTATGACCAGCCTTGATACCCTGCTAACCTCTTCTCATGTTGTCAACAATTTCAATGTTGTCTTGTAATGTTTTGAATTCATAACCACATTAAGCATTGCATCTTGTAAGATGGGTTGTTTCAAAAGTTTTTCCATGGCCAATCGTTGATAATTAAGGCCTTTCATGCTTGTCATTTGATGCAAGAGCAATGTAATAATGATTTGCAAGTCTAGACATCGACCTTTCTATGTCACCAATGTAGTAGGATTACCATTTTCAACGATTTGTTAACACTAAGTAATCATTTATCTTCTGGTAGCCTTAGCCTTGCATTGTCAATCCCTTGCCTCCAACCTTCTTGTAGCTTGTGCCTCCAAGGCTTTCCCAATGCCTTGTCTATCTCATTATTGATTCTTCTTATTCCCCATCAAAAGCAACAATAGATCACAACTTTAAATCATAAGCAGACCTATGCATATGTTGAAAGACCTACACCCAAAATTGTTATATCAACAAGTTTTCTAAACACAACTTCGCACAAGTTGTTACAAAACAATAGGATCGATCTTGTGTTGTTTCATGACTATAAACCAAACATAAATTTAAGAGAACTTGTAAACTTGCACAAACAATAGTACTGAAACTTGTGCAACTGACAAATTGACAAGTTCCTTGAAAAATCATAATGCCAAGAAAATAAATAGATCACTTGTTCAAGTCTGTCCATCTTTGACTGGTCCAAAGAAATTAGTATCCACCAACCACCAATGTGCACATAAGCCTTCAAAACCCAATTCATTTTTTTCACACAAAAACAAAAGTTCTTAAAGTTACCATGATAAATCTATGGCTTGACAAGGATGAAATTCACACCCCAAGGATGCACTCATAAAGGAACTTTGTAGGCAATAAGGTCACCAAGTTTTGGACGATTGATGTAGTAAAAAAGTAAAGGCTTTGTTTTAAACACAAGAGGTTTCCACTAATAAAAATACTATCGCATTCAACTATCTTTTGCAACTAGTTTTTAATCGCAAATGACATTTGCAACTAAATTGGTTGTAGTAGCAAACGATAAGTCACATGTGAAAACCAGTCATGTGCAACAAATGAAGTATTTTTTCATCAAATACGTATATGGCTGCCATATATTCTGTACATGAGTGATCTTGCAACTAAAATTGCAATTATATTAGTGACTAATTGCATTCTGCCATGTGGCACCCACTTAAACCTATGCCACATGACACCTATATAGCTTATGTGGCACATAGGTTTAGACATAGGCCATGTGACACTTAGGTTTAAACCATATGCCACGTGGCACTTAACTTCTAGGGCACCTAGGTTTAGACATATGCCATGTGCCACTTTTAGGCTTAGCCTAGGTGATCACCTAGGTTAAGCCTAAACATAGGCCATGTGCACTTAAGCTAGGTTTAGACTTACGCCACTTAGGCTAGGCCTAAACATAAGCCACATGGCATGGCTTAAGCCTTGCCTAGTTGCCATATGACATGTTTTAGACCTAACATATGTGCCACGTGGCATGGTGTAACCTAGCCTAAGTGATGCGTGGCATGGCATTGACATTTAACCTAGGTGCCATGTGGCATGTCTTATCCTAGTTTAGCCTAAGTGCCACATGTCATGTCTAGGCCTATATGTAGACGTAGGCAATGCCACATGTCACCAAGCCTAGGCTAGATACCATGTGACCTAGGTTTATAAGTAGGTAGGTACTAGTAGGTAGGTAGGTAGGTAGGTATATATATATATATATATAGGTACATCCTTGCTAGTAAGTAATTTAGAAATTTTATACAACTAGCATGTGATTATCTTGGTTACATTTGCAATTAAATGTATATATAATGTTGTAAAAAATACAAAGACATTATAAAAAATAACACAATTTAAAGATGAAATAGGTCATAGTCGCGCAACCTAGTTGAAAAGAAGACCAAATTTCATCCAAATTTGAAAAGTAGTCGCATAGGCAACCATTTGTAGTCATGAGTGACATTTGGTTGCATGTAGTTGCATAGGGACAAGTTGTAAATGAAATGTTTTTTAGTAATGTTCAACAATACAATTAATCATTTAAAATGTGTAGTTCTTGCAAGTGATAAACTCCCAAAACCCCTCAAAACATCAAAGATATTCATTAGTGTTCTTCAAAACAAAACCTATGTGCATTGAGTGTTTGGACTTTGTAAAATTACCAGCAAACCTACTTAGGAACTAAATGAAGAAATGCACTCAAAGGATCTACAAATGTTTATTTTAAACACATGTTTCAAAACAAGAAGATTGCAAAAAATGCTTGGATCCAAAATGCATAGCTCCACAAGGCATAATCAAGAGTTCTACATTGTTCTTCGAGCTTGAAACTTGGGTATTGTGTGTACACAAAATAACAATTGAACCGCACCATAGATTAATTGATAATGTTGTAAACCATTTCTATTCACATGATAAGGAATTTGCAACATTTGAACCATGTTGGATACATGTAAAACTTAAAATTGACAGTGTTGATAAACTATGAGGGTATACGTTTCCCCATAAATAGGATTGTACACTTGACTTTGAAAGGCAAAATCCTTGAGGCTAGGTAAATTTTAAAAATTCATGTTTTTTTAACAAGGTTGGATATTTTTACAAGATTTTCATTATGGGCCTTAGCTTTAATGTTGCCAACCTTTTTGCAACCTCGAAATCCATAAATTGACCAAATTTAAATGTCCTTAAATGAATGGCCAATATTCTTTTAAAAAATCTTGACTTTTTGGTCTTGTTTGTTGTAAAGATTGATTCACATAATCTCCTATTGGCTAATATAAATAAATATGGCCTTTTTGCATTTTATGAGTCTAAAAGCTCAAGGATTCATAGGTTTTTATAATCCTTTCAAGTCCTTAAAATCATTTTTTCTTTTGTTACAATCCCAAACTTTTTTGTTTTAGGACTTAAATGGACATCAAATTTTTACCAAATGTTTGATTATTTTACATAATTCATTTAATTTGAATGTCTTCTTTAAGAAATTTACTTTGAATTATAAAATAAGCAAAATTTTGAGTCCTAATCGACCTTGGAAATTACATATGTCTAGGAATTTTTCATGTGTGATAGTACTTTTGTGGTCTTTGATTTTGAATATACCTTAATGGAACATGTCATTATAATTACAAAATTGGTACATTGAAACCAAGTTTCAATTTGGGGACTATGTGAACTATTGGTTCTAGGGGCTATCATAGCACATGTTCCTAAATTCAAAGAAGGTGGTTTGGACCTTATAAGACGCAATATTGCTTACCTAACAATACAATTTTATTTTTTGCTATTCATAAATTCAATTTTAACTAGGTTTTAGTAAATTTCAACAAATTGAAACCCAACTAGTTCATAGATGATAGCACATTGCAACTTGTACTTCCTAAACTTAATGACCTGACTACAAAAGGAAACTATTGAAAATGAAAATTCTAAATTAGTACATGTTGAACCGACTATTAATCATTAGAATGACATGCCTATTGGTATAAGCATGTAGATGTCTATTCCACATAGATCTACAACCCTAAATGACATGTCTATTGATAGCCACAATGTTTTTATCAATTGTCAAAATTGTATAAAGAGCCATTGTGCCATTTAGTGTATTTTTTTTTCTTTTTTTTCCCCTTGGAGTGATACTTGAAGCCATGAATGAGATCACTTTAGATAGGTTGAAAAGAGAGGCTAAAGAAAAGGAGTTTGAAAAAAAAAGCCAAAGTGCAAGGAGATAACAAATTGAAAAGGAGAAGGTGGAACAAGCTAGGTTCACAAAAGCATACATTGAACTTTCAGTTTCACAAAAGCCAATATAAAAAGAACATAGAACTTTCAAACAACAAAAGCAAAGTCAAAACTCAATGAAGAGCTTGAAAAACTTTTTAGTTTTTTCGACAACCTATGAGATTTTTTACTTTGACACATGTTATAGTGATTTCAAACTCTAAAGAAGAACCAAATCTTTTTGCTCATCAACTTGTTGCTAAGGAATAACGATAAGAAGTACCTAAGCAAGGAAAATAATAGAAAAACAAAAGTTGTAATAGCCAACCACAAGTAACCTTGGAAAAAAAAAATCAAGATTTTTTTCAAGAAGAACTAGTGAGAATCATTAATCCTCAATGCCCAAGATCCCATGCAAAGTCCATGATGAAAGGGAATAGGAAGGTTTGTGGAGGAGTTAATTATGTTTGAGAAACCTAAAAGGAAATGTCTAGCATCTAAGGCAAAGGAGATCCAAAAGATGTTAGATTAGATCAAAATGGAACCTATTGAATAAAAATGGGTGAAACAAGTCAATTTGGAAGGGCTCTTCAACGTTCAATGGACCACGCCAAAAGAATACCTATTGAAGGAGTTTTTACAAACTTGGGAGGTCACAAAAGATGGCAAAATTAAAGTTCAAGTATGGGGAAAGAAGATTGTCAGTGATCAGTACTCATTCATGAACAACTTGCATTTCCTCTAAAGGGGTTGTTGACGATGCCAATTCTTCAATAAAAAAAACAAAAGTTGTTTTGAAACAACTTGTAAGCACCAATGTTTTTGATGTTGAAAACGAATAATGGAATGTAATTCACATGAAAGTTTCATTTTCAATTTGTAACCATTTTGTAAATAATTTACCAAAGGGAGCAACATTTAACCTATTTTAACAACCATGTAGCCATAATATTTGACCTAAAAAAATAAAGCCCAAAAGCTTAATTGGTGTTCTATTGTTCTAATGTACATGCTAGTAGAACTTAATCAATGGACAAACGCTAGAAAAAAATTATAGAAATAACAAGGTTATAATTTTTTTTTAAGACATGTTCTAAATGTTTTATTGAGGAAGTGATTTCCTTTATTAAAAGTGCCTGCACCAAGTATAACAACCCATGATGAACTTGTACTAACAATAAGTCAATTTCAACAGGTTATTGAAAAATGTGGAATTTCACTTGAACTTCTAACTAGGGAGCAATTTTTGAAAGAGAAAAGACTCGTATAGTTTATAACAACATCACATTTACTTTTAACATTACAAAATGAGCATGAGTGAATGGCCAAAAACTACAACAAGATGGAACAATCTAGTATGCAACAAGAAAAAACCATAATTGGTTTGGAACAAAGTTATCAAGAGTAGAAGGAACAACTTGTTTTAGCTAACAAAAAGTTAGAAAAACAAACTCAAGTTTTGTGTGTTCTAATCCAAGATTAGAAGGGGCAATTGGAATTTGCAAAGGTATAACTAAACAAACTAACCCAAGTTTCACTTGTTAAAATGCATAACAAATTGAAACAATTAGAATAATTGTTGTTGGATAACACCTTGCTTAAGGTCCAAAACCAAGCTTTGGTTAACAAAAATCCCAAATGGAAAGAGTGGTGGCAAACAATGCAAGAATTCACAAAAGATCAAATCCAAGAAAACATGGTATTAGTTTGAGCTCATGAAAAGGTCTATCAATTGGAACAACAAGCCTATTGAACCACCTTTGGACAAATTTTAAGTATGATCCACCTACTTTTCTATGTGGAAATTAGGACTAACATGAAGACAATAGGTGCAACATCATCCATCTTTGGATCTAATAAAAAAACAACAACCTATTGTAACCACCCAACTTGTTAGTTTAGTTAGAGGTTGAAAAACATGTTTAAAAATTATACCTTTACCTATTGTGACCATTGTTGTACATGTTGGTGTTATTGTTGAACCTGTTGATACTCCATCATTAATTTATGATCAATAGTAGGGTAGAACCATTAATTTTTTAATCTATTACCATACCCTTGACCCCACCTTAGATAGGTGTAGGTCTAGAAATCATTTTGATTTCTAGCACACCTCATGCATTAGGGTTATTTGTTACTTTTACAATGACCTTTGTGGAGACATTTGTTCAATTGGAGTCTATAATAAAAATTGGTACCCAACTCATAGGTAATGTTGAACTTACAGAGTGAATTAATGTTAAACCATTTGAAAAAACTACAAACTAACTTATTGAGATACCAAAAACTATTGATTAAACTTAAAATTATTATTTCAAGGATGAAATATAGTTTGAAAGGGGGATAATGTTACCCAAATATTATATGTAACATGTGACAAAACCTAACATGTGATAAAATTTGATAGGTGATAGGTCAACATGTAGTTAATTTATAAGTAGTTGACATAACATGTAGTTTGCAAAACAAGTAAATGTTAACATCTAATTAACTTTTGAATTTTTTTGGGACTATTAATGTATATACTAGTTAGTTACTATTTAAATAGTCTAATCAAATTGTTTATTTTTTAATTAACATGTATATAAGTAGGATAAGGATAAAAAAAGAAGGGATTAAAGACTTTGGAAATTAAAGATTTAAAAACTTCTATTTTGTCGTTTTAGATTTGCAATGGAGAACATAGACTTTCCACTTTCAATTATATTTTTTTTAGTTTTGCAACTTGTATACATTTTTAATTTATATTTTTGATTCATACATGGGTCCAAACTCTTTAAGGTGTACCAAAGTCTTGTGATAGTGTCACCCTTTTCTATCTTTTTTACCTAATCCTTTTTTATCATGTAAAAGCACATTTATGGATGATTATATTAGAATTTAGAATTGTAATGGTTTAAAATATAGTCCTTCTAAAATATTTGACAACTTTTGATTCATTATTTTTTATAAGGATCAAAATATAGGATAAAAAAGGACTACAATAAGGACTAGGCCCTTTTCATCTTGTGTGGTACACATTAAAAGATTTTCACCTACATAGGATTTAGAGATTTTTTTATTGAATGTACTTGTTGATGATTAATTGAACTTGTTTTGGAAATAGAAGACTTGCAAAGAACTTTGATGATAATTCGTAGAAAATTAACATTGGTTATGAGAAAAAAAAACTTGAAAATCCAATTTCATGAATGATTACAAGTTAAATGAATTTTCTGAATAAGTTCGTCATTCAACCAACATGTTATCATGTTATTACTTTGGTGCTTAAATGAAGCACATTATTCAAACTGAAATGGAATATCAATGAATATGAACATCAAATTTCCCCCACCCCCAAAATCATTGGAGCAATAGCTGCCACTAAGTTTCAAAATGTCATCCATGGATGAGAAGCACCAAGTATTAGTTTCCCACAAGCTTAAGGCTCTCTTAACCTATTCATAATTGAAACACCTCTCAGCATTCACTTTTGGGAAATGCCCCCATGTAAGGCACAACAAGGCCTCCCACCATGGTTTTGGCTCGTCTTGGTAATTTACAGGGGATATATCCTGGGCCTCAGGGTTTGTTGGAGAGTATTACCTGCTGCCAGCACAATACCGTAAACTTTTTTGCTAATGTGCATCTATTCTATTGGTGCAAGTTAAATGAAGTTCACAAGGTCTTTTTGAGTGTTTGGGTGGTTCCTTACGTTTATGAAGAAACTCCAGTTCCAGTTCTGTAAAAATATTAGAACGATTCTGGTTCCAGTCATAAGTGGAACCAGAAAACCAGGTTTGGGGTCCAGTTGTGTTTTAAATAAAAGTTCCAGTTCTGATTGTAGTTTTGATTTTCCGAGTTCAAAAACCAAACCCAGTTCAAGGTAATCTGGACTGGGATTGGAGGTTAATTGCCCATTAAAAATGGTTGGCCCCTAAATCTAGACCTTTTATTCAATTCTTTTCAAAAAATCAGTTCCAGCCATAAACGAAACTAGGAATCTGATTTTGAAGTCCAATTCCTCCAAAATATAAACTCTAGTTTCAATTTTGCAACATTTCATTGCATTAAGGGGGAAGTATTCATAATTACAACATTCAAATTTAGTGTTAAATGTTTGTTTCTTCCCATCATTAAATAATAAATATGAAACTATATAGGACAACAGAGCATATAATGTCACACATGGACCAATCATTTTGGTCGATCAACTTGAAACAATCATTTTCTTTTGCAAAATCTTTTGATACCCATAATATCTAACTTTTTTTTGCACGAGTTGAAATCATTTCCAGACCTATGTGATATAGGTATGAAAACGCTCAAAATGGCTTTGAAATAAGTGAGAAAATTGACCAAGTACAGCAATATCAGTACATGTTTGGGCAGATCTGGCAAATATCAGTACATGCTACTATGGACCCTATGGTTAAAGGGCATCTTTGTGTGTACATTAGTATCTGCTGGCAATGTTCTTCTCTTCCTGAAGTTCAGAGAATGTGGAAAGCACTCAAGTACAAAATGTTGGGAAAGTCCCTCATAGCAAACTCTGGGGAACGGGCAACAATAACGCTTTATAAACATGTTCTTGAGTTTTGGCCAAGCTATGGGGGAACAATAACACTTTATGAACATGTTCATGAGTTTGGGCCCAGGGTAAGAGCATCTCCAGTGATGCTCAGTATGTGACCCTGCGAATATATTTTTCACATTCAAGTTTAGTTCTCTACTCTTTACAACCCCACCCGTAAACGTGACACTGGGACAGCAAATAGGTGGGGCGTAGGAAACCACTTGGACCAATCTTATGATGGGCCAATCACAAGCACTGAGCAGCAATTAGATCATATTAATTACACTCTTTTTTCAGGTGCACACGCTGCTGCGCCTTTTACGTGCGCAACTATGCGGCGCCAAAACCATTTTCCTGAGCCAAACCCGCATAGGTTGGATTTTCTTTCATCCAATTGTACTGTGCACGATCACATACCGAGCACTGCTGGAGATACTCTAAGTACAATAATTTTTCTAATAGCCAAACATGGCTCAACGAATAAAACTGGTCCCAGCAGTATTCAACCCTTTTTTCCTCTTTGGGAAGGAATTGAAAACATTGGGCCACATGATTTGGATACGGGCATAAAATCTTGATGCTTGGTTCTAGTGACTTACTTTGAGGGAACTGGGGTAGAATTGGCAGGCTGGTGGATATGGGGAAAAAGCCAAAGCAAGCAAACTCACCAAAGGATTTTGTACACTCTCTTCAGGGTTTTCTTTTTTCATATTTGTGATGTAGCTAAACTGGAAATAATCAATAATACAGTTTAGCCAAATTTCACTATAAATAGGATATCAACATAAGAAAGTGTAAGGTACTTCAGAAATTACTGTCGAAATGTGGCAACTAGAAAACCAAAAAAAAACATATTTTAAGCCCTTTGGAAATTTCTCTTAGCCAAGTTGCTAAATTTAGCCAGAGAAAAAAAGGTTGACTCTCTTTGTGTAGGGCTACCTTATAAAGAGACCCCTGTCCTTTCATATTGGTCATCACTTACGCCATTATCATTATTTTGATGTCATAGTTGTGCTTTTTCAAGTGTAAGGTGTAGAGCTGCTGAACATGGGCATATATTGTTATTATGAGCACTTTTTTGACCCGCAACAGTTTTTTAATCGCCATATTTTGACCTAATATACTTTATTAAAATGAGTTTCCATGCACATTGGCCAATGTTTATTGGGGCCCTAGATACCATAAAGCAATGTAGGTCGGGCTAGAAGTCAAACCCAACTTTAACTTTGTGAGCTAGCATGACCTCACTTCAATCCTCGTGCCTTGTGATAGCTCAGAATTTCCATAAGAGGGGGTCCAGCCTTAAAGAATAGTAGCTTTGCTTTCTATTCGTGGTAACTTTGCCATGATCCTTGTGCTGGCCAATAATTTTGGAAAGAGCTTTCAACTGCTGAAATGGTATCCATACGCCAAGCCAAAAGGTATGGCACCTCTGTTTTTATTGGTGACATTACCTCCATGGACCGCAGTGAACCAGCACCCACCGGTGCACCGTGAAGTATGCACTGGTGGGTGCTTTTGCTCGTTACTTCTCTGACCTGTAGCCAGATTACCTGAGACCCACTTACCTCCAAAAATGGAAAAAAAAACCTCTGGTTGACCATCAACCTTTGTTCATAACGTGGCACAAAGCACATTTCAAGAGTTGAACTGATCTGCGTCAGCAACAGACTTCGACCTTTCCACCCAAATGATCATGCCTAAACCAAACTTTGACCTAATTTCCGTGCACATTGGCCAATGTTTATTGGGGCCCTAGATACCATAAAGCAATATTGGTTGGGCTAGAAACCAAACCCAACTTTAACTTTGTGGGCTAACATGACCTCACTTCTCTGCTTGTGCCTCGTGATAGTTAAAAAATTCCATAATAATTTTTGACTCATAAGAGGGGGTCCAGCCTTAAAGGATGGGAGCTTTGCTTTCTATTGGTGGTAACTTTGCCATGATCCGTGATCACCTCATTTCAAAGCTTGTAATTACCTTCTGATGGCCAATAATTTTGGAAAGAACTTTTAACCACTAAAATGGTACCCAGAGGCCAGGCCAAAAGGGATGGCACCTCTGTTTTTATTGGTGACATTACCTCCAAGGGCCGCAGTGAACCAGCACCCACCAGTGCACCCTGAAGGATGGATGGTGAGTGGTCAGGAAACAGTTTTCTGTTCGGTTCCAGTTCCCTAGCTAACCATGGTTAGCTCAGTTGCTTTTTTATTCTACCTACCTACCAACAACCCACAAGCAGATTGTTAGTAGGTAGAAAAAAGCAGTCCTTACCTATGTATCAACCATGTACTTACCTAGTAGATACCTATTTTCCTATCTATTTACCTATAGATGAGACCTATTTCCTGCAGAATTGGTTACCAAGGGGAGTCCAAATATTAACTCAGATGAGCTTCACCCACAACTGAGTAATAATGGGCATCCAGTGGATGGTGCGCTGTTGACTGCTGGTTCCCTGTGGCCACCTCCAACAGCCAGCCCTCTTGAGACTCAAGAGACCAAAACTAAACAATTGCAATGACTTAAATGTAACTTGGTCTCCAATGCAAGTATGGCAATGCATGTTACTGGTGATAATCAGTGTTCACTTGCTATGGAGTATTTTATGTATCAGTCTGGTCCTGGTGCATCGGACTTAGCAAAAATGAAATATCAGTCCAATTTTGGTACCAGAGAATTTTCAAAAAGTAAGTCACACTCTGGTATACCTAATGCATTCACTAGGAGTTGGTGGTGCAGTGGTATCAATAATGATATATTCATAGTTGTACCAGATGGCATATGCAATGACCAATGGTATCAACATTGATTTTTCAAAATATCAAGTTTCAACAATGCGTCAAGTATAGTTTTAAGACGGAGAGAATTCAAACATAATATGAGATGAAAGATAAAGCATTATTTTTAACATCATAGATTCAACAAAAGAGTGTGTGTAGATGGTTTTTGTTATACATATCAGGTAAGTGTAAGTGTATAATTTTCATTTTATGCATAAGTGTAAAATCATGTTAGATTATTTCATCCCATGTAAAACAGGATAATTGTAAGTTTCAATTTTTAGAAAGACACATTTATACAATTTTACACACCTTGTAAAATCATATAAAATAATTTAAACGAATGAATAAACACAACACACAATAACATATGAAATATTGTATTTCTTTCTTCGTTCTCTCTCTCTAGAGTTCATGATGATAGTTGTATGGTATTTGGTTCATAAAGAAAAAAGAAAAAAAAGGGGAAAGGGTCAAGTGGTAGGCATGAGGAGAGAAGAGGGATGTAGGTAGATGAGAAGAGAGAGCTAGGTAGAGAGGAATGATATTTTGAAAAAATAAAATCATTGTGATTTTGTGAGATACTCGTGTTGTTCCCCTTTGTCTAAATGTTGTTTGCAAGTGCAATTGATGATGTTGTTGTCATCTTACAAATTTTGTGTGTGTTGAAAGCTCCAATTCCTTTCATTTGACTAATTCACTTTTGTTTTAGTAGATTCTTCTAATGCATGGAAAGTTTAAACTTACACTTGATCCAATGAAAGGTGGTTTTGGAAACTAGGCCAAAATGTGTAAAAATTTCCTCATTTACATATTATCCATATCTCCTTCACATTCAAATCAAGGGAGGCTTATTCAAGCTATCTTGTGGCATGATTTTGAGGCCAAATCAACGTTGTTAATTTTACAACATTCCCATGAGTTCCCTAGTAACAATTTCGTCACCTTCAATGGAAGATAACAAGTTATCAAGAGTAGATTCCAAGCCAAATCACACCTTTGAGTTTGGGCACACCCAAGGCCTTGTTAGGACTTAGAATCCACCTTAAGTAGTAGGTTGTTATCCAATACATAACTTGTTGCACTATCTATTTTGACATTATTTGATAAATTTTCCTAGGTGGGATAAGTAGTCACATGCTACTTTTATTTTAGTATACTTTGTTGACTTTTTGAAAACATCAACAATGTAGGATGTTTGCACCTAGGGAATCCATGATGAAAACAACCAATTACATTTTGGAATAACTCTTAGTCAAACTCATTACTACCTAATATAACGTTGCCTGATATGTTCCCTAGGTGGAATGGTCGCTATCATAATATGTTGCATGTTTGATAACTTTTATAACATCTAAATTATCCAATTTCAACTATAAGTGGATTTCAATTGTCTTCTTTGGGGAATCCCTTTTCACCAATTGTTGCATTGTTTAAAATTGTAGCAAAAGTTTCTTTCAACCACAAATTTACTATCATGCACTCAAATAATTTACCTCACACAAGACTTCAACTCTTTTAATTTGTAAAAGCTTGACAATTTTCTGTTAATGTAGGCACTTTATCGAACATAGATTACCTTTATGTGACAATGGTCATTCCATTTCCTATGTGGGCATTACACTTTTCATAAAGCATGCCTAATTTCCATATAGGCTTGGCAATTTCAAGAAAGCCCATGGACCAATGCATTACAAAACTATAGGTTAACACAACCTTTACTCCAACCTTTCAAACCCTTGTTTTGGAAATGCCTTGGCTTGTGGTTTTACTTACCACCAATACTTAGGATAGTCTAGGTAAGCACTTTGACTAAACTTGTAGGACCTAAGTTGAAATAAACATAAATGAAGGAATAGAAGAGATAAACTAAAATGGGACATGAGGTATTTGAAATTATGCTAGATTGTAGCCAAATTAACCTATACTTTTCAATCTTCATACAACAAGTTCTAATGGGTGTCACCCAAAGAAAAAACTTTGGTTATAACGACAAATCTTCCACATGAAATGAATATGAGAGCTTATGATAAGTTATCAAAACACTTAATGTACCCTATAATGGGTGTGGCCTTGAATTAGTTGTGGAAAACATGTATGAAATGTGAATCAATGGTAGAGAAAACCAATTATGTTTTGGAATAGTCCTCAATACAACCACCAAACAAAATAATGGTTTACCCCTAGCAAGTTTTACTCATTTCCAAATGGAACAAACCACAAGCTATTGCATTGCAGGTATTGGTTTTGGTCTCATATTTAGAGCCCATGGGACCCACCACCAATCAATGCACTAGTTGGAGAAAGACCGTTCTGGGTTTCATTTGGGAAACCAACCCATCAACCCATCTTTTGGGGTTACTAACCTAGCCCCACCTACACCTTACCCCCCCTCCCCCCAACCCCTCCCACCCACCTTTAGTTTTGAACCTCCTTCCTTCTTGCTCCCCTTTGCCCTTTGCAAAGCTCTTTTGCCATTGCCATTGTTGGGTTCCCTTTTTTTCCTCCTTGTGTAGGGTTTGGGAGATTTCAACAATGCAAGGTTATTGTTATCTTCATTTTGATCATCTTGAATATGGTTTTTTTTTGTGTGTTTGAGTTCTTTTTAAAAAGCTTGCAATATTTTCCTAGGGTAGTTTGTAGCACAATAAAAATTTGAGCAGATTCCAAGGTTTTAATTTTGTAGCTTGCAAGGTTTTGTAAAAGTAGCTTGAACACAAGTTGAGTTTTGTTTGGTAGCTTGTGAAAACAAGGTTTTATTTGGTAACTTGAGAGCAATGAGTTTTTTTATCGTGCTTTTAGAACTTATAATATAAGTGAAGAGCTTGCAATGAAGTGTTGTAATTGAGGAGCTTGCAACTACAATATTTTTTCACAAGGCGATTACATTTTAAAAAATAATTTGTTTCAAAAAAATTTGCTTATGCATGTTCAAAGCTTGTAATGTAACATTGTTTTTTATGTTTTTTTTCAAAAACCTTGTGATCAAAGCTTGTAGTTCAACATTGCTACATTGTTTTAATTTTTTTTTTATAGCTTATGCTTGAAGCTTGTTTAACTTTTTTTTGCATTTTTGGATTGGAAGATTGCATTATGTGATGTGGTCAAATCTATAATACTTGCATGCGAGTGACAAAATTTGCACTAGTTTTTAGGTTGAACTTGCAATACCCACATTTGGGTCATAAAATATGCATTGTTGAATAAAGCCAATCCTACAATATTTGCATTCACGACAAAGGAAAACCAAAATAATAATAAAATTCTAAAAAATGACTTAGTAATGAGGTTAATGTTAGTTTTATGCATTTTTTGATTTTTAAGTTAAGTTTTGGGTGAAAGCACACTATGGGTTAACCAATTTTCACCAAAAAAGGTGATGTATAACTAGTATCATAATACACAATAAGTTTAAATTATGATGGCATCATTTGACAATCCTATAGATATGCAAAAAGCCCTAAAATGTGCACAATAGCATTTTGAAACTCAAATTTCATTTTAAATCAAGATTAATTTCGATCCAATGGTTTGACAAAGAGGATTGAATAAAATCAATGTACATAACATATATAATGTGTAGTTTTTTGTCATCCATAGGGCCTCATGTTTGTGGTTCATAAGACATTACTAAACAAAAGAGATCTTTAAAAAAATGCAATGCCCAATTATAAAATCTCTTTATTTTTCATTTATATTGGTTTTTTCTTTAAATACATAAAATATTTTGCCTTTATTGTTGAAAGAAGTGAAAAAAACACATATTTTTAATGAATTTTCAACCAAAAAATTTAAACTTCCAAATGGCCGTAAATTCAACTAATGTATATCAATATGTGATCTCTATATTTTATATAAGAAAACTAAATACAAAAATGTAGTATTTGTGACTATAATTTTTGGGGGCCATAGTGTGCTTTTACCCTTTTCAGTATTACATTAAAGTATTAAAAACACTTAAAACCTTTTTTAATCTATAATTAAGGTTTCATGCAACATGAAAATATTAAATTATGCTATTCACCTTTTGTTTAAGCCTTCTTTAGATAATGGTTGATCATTTTGTAATGTACTTGAAATGTAGATATTATAATATAGTTTTGTGCAATATTTATGTTTGGGTCACCTTACATTATCATTAGAATGCTAAAATTTAGCTTAAGTGACAATGCCAAGCATTTTGCAATTTTTTCATGTGACAACAATGACATCTAATCTTTTCACATTGGTAGGTTTATGGGGTAAGGGGTAGGTAAGTAGGTAAATAAGTCCACATCAGTAGGGCCATGTCAATGGGTAGAAGGTTTAAGTAAGTAGGTTGTTTCAATCAATTAGCTAGTCAATAAGTATTTAATTTTGGGCTAGCAAGCAAATAAGTTAGTATCAGTAGTCAGCAAGAAAAGTACCAAAAGTTTTCGCAATTGATAAAATTATTCGTAAAATTAAGCAAACACAATGTTGGAAGCCTATGTTCACCTAATTCATGAGATGGAATCAAGATTACAACATGAAAAAAAAAAACAAGTGGGCCCAATGAGCCCCACATGCAAAATACCTATTCAACTTGACGTGAACTTAGTTCATGTCAAGTTTCTTGCTCATGTGCTAAAACCTGAAACCAAGGTGGAATTCCTTTTTTTTTTTTTTGTTCCCCATCTCACATGAACTCCTTGTCATGTGGAACTCTTCTAGTTTTGGCTTCCTTGTTTTGCATAAGTTCCTTCTTGTTTTTCTTCATATCATTGAACTATTTTTTTTGTGAATGTTGATGCTAGTTGCAAAGGAAAAGGAATTCACACCCACTTTGGAATTCCACATTGGGCAGAAGAGGTGACATTTTATTGGAAACCAACACAAGCTTGAAAGAACTTTTGGAGACTGGTAGTGCATTGAGAAGTTTGAGTGAAAGCTAGGAATTTTTGAGCTCTATAACGATGCCCCATTTTTGCAAGTTTTTTAAAAGGTGAGGTTTAGCTCTAGCTTAGGAAACAACCCTTTAATAGGTTAGAGTCAAAATTATTTTATTTGTCTCTCATGGAGAGTATCAAATGATCAAAATTTGAATTTTTTTTCAGACTCACGTATTATCAATTTGCTTCTTTGAGCAATACCATGTTTATCAATTTCATTGATTTTTTACAATAATACCCAATTGTTATGCATAAAGATCAATTTTGAAATTAGACCCGATAATGACCTAGTACAGTACACCAAGGTAAGGTTTTGATAACATGTCATTTTCTTGTTAACATGCCAACACTGATAAAAGCCCCAAATTCTTTTTAGATGCTTCTAAACATTAATCTAAATTGGTCATGTTCTTAATTAGTCTAGAATAGACTCTTTGAGTCCAAATTAGAAATTTGTAGCTAAAATATACCTATTAAGAGGCATGAATTTTTTTTCCTGTGACAAATTTTCACCATTTTGTGAAAAACTATTTTGAAAAAGAAATATTCTGTCACAAATTCCCTACTTTTGTAGTAAAAGCAATGGGCCAAAAAGTGCCACATTGCTTTAAGGGTGCTTCAGATTTTCTAGTTTCATATTTTGAATATTGCCAAATTTGGATAAATATCTATCTATTAACGAAATTTATTTGTTTGTTTTGTAAATTGTCAAATTGAAATCTCCCGAACCACATTGCCCATGGGAGCTGCTAAATAACCCCCCATCAAGCTCTGTCCAGCACATGTTTTTGGGCCATGCAGAACAGCAGGGTTCTACATGTTCTTTTATTCAGCAATGTTCTTCATATTTTAGTTCTGCATGTTCTAATTTTTTAATTTGTTTTTGCTGTGGTTTAGCAAATTCGGAATCTTAACTTCCCAAGTATAGAACATCCAACATCCAAAAACCTCCAGAGCATAGAACATGGTTAGCACCTTCAAAGTATAGAACATGGTACTAACCACTGCCATACATTCATGCGCTGCGGGAAGTACGATTCCTTTTTTATTTAAATAACCCCTACAGTCAAAAAGTTAAACCCTGCAACAGAACCACACGGTTCTCCGCAGGGCTACACTGTCAGGCCCAAAAAGGGCGCTGGACAGAGCTTGCCAGGCTATGGGATATCAAAAGGACCATGTTCCAACCTTAAGCCAATATGCATTTGCAAAATTAATTTTGTCTTGGGATAAACTCTATTGGCATCATGTCTAACATTAAGTCAATATACATGTATTATTATTATGTTACATGTGTATTTGCATCAAATACACAGAAATTCTTGGTCCAATGGCTTGAGGCTATCACAATTTGACTTGAGGCCATTGTCTTTAGGGTGCAAAACATTTGTCCTAATGTTGTTCTACCCTTCATGCTGACTTTCATGTGAGAGAGCACCCGAGATGGTGGGCAGTGACCACCAAAAAATAAAATTTGCCTTCATAATCCGCATGAAATTATTTTCAGAATGCCCAAAATCTTTAGGCAGAAATCAAAACTATTTTCAACATTTATAAGGTGCCTGCAATTATTGAGCATAATAAGAATTCCCAAAATGCCCAAAAATTTCAAACACTGGGATTTTTCAGATGCCCAATTATTTTGGGTAGAAATGAAAAAAATCAACATTTATAACTTTCCCAAGCAGGCTAAAATTTCCAAAATTGCCCAAAAAATTTCCAAGCATCTTAGAAAAAAATCTCATGAATATTTCTGAGCTTAGGATTTGTTGAATTCCCAAGTTTTTGAGCAAAAATGAAAAGTTTTCAACCTATATAACCTGCCCAAAATATACCATGCAGAACAAAGATTCTCAAACTAATGAATATTTTTCAAGCATCTTGAGAAATGTTTTCCAGGAATTTTCTAGAATGCCTAATTTTAAACCTTAGAAAAATATTTAAAAGAATCTAATTGTAAGCCTCAGTGCTATTTTTGTCAAAAATCCTAAATCGAAACAAAAAAAAGGTTCTAATTTGAGGCCTAAGTGCTAAGCCCAAGTGCTAAAAAGATTCTAACCCCAAGTCAAAATGGTAATTTTTTAAAACCCTAAATTCAAAATAATAAAAAAATCTTAACCCTTAGGCCTAAATAGATTCTAACTCTTAGGCCCAAATAGGTTTATCTTTAGGCTTAAAAACATTCTAAACTTAAAGCAAAAATATTAAAAAATTCTAACCTTAAGCTTCAATGTTAAAAGATTAGAACCTTAGGCTTAAGCATTAAAAATATTCTATTCTTAAACCAAAGTATTAATAAAGATTTTAACTATAGGTTAAACTTTTTTTTTTTTAAAAAAAACCTTAGGTGAAATTTCAACCAAAGATTGAAGTTTTAAAAATATTTAAACTGGAAGCCAAAGTCTTAAAAAGGATTTTGAATGCTAAGCCCAAGTGCTAAAAAGAACTCACCAAACCAGAGTGATATTTTTTACCTAAGCCAAAATAATAAAAAGATTCTAACCCTTAGGCCCAAATAGATTTTATCCTTAGATCTAAAAAATTCTAACCTTAAATCAAATTTCAACTAAAGATCAAAGTTTTTAAAATATTTTAACCATAAGCAGAAGTCTTAAAAAAGATTCTGAGTCTAAGCCAAATTGCTAAAAGATTCTAACCTTAGGCTCACCTCATTATGTTTTGAGATGTGCAATACTTGGTCTTCGAGGCACTTTTTCATTATATCTTTAAAAATACGTCCTAAAGTTGAACCATGAGCCAAACAAAACTATCCTAAGGTCCAGTCTGAAATTGCTTTCAGTATAGCCCTTTTCATATTCTGGACCAGGTAGCCACCCCTGAGTGCTGGGCTTTTGGCTCTTGGCGTGACACTCTGGGCTCTTACCATCGGCCACCCTGAGTTCTTGGTCCTGTTGGAAAGCTCTTTTTTTTAATTTGTCGCCAAGCGGCTAAATTTCCTCACAAAAGGAAACGTGGATGCCTACTGGTCATCAGGACAATGGTGAAGCCAAAAGCGGCAAGTGAAAGTGGCCAGGGGTTTTTGGTGAATGATGAAAACCTGCCAAATATTACAAGCTTTTCATTGGCCTATAAACATGAAGTTCACTAAGTGTTAGTTACTGGGTGACAAGTGGCTCACTTTTATGGAACTTCATGCATCATTTCCTATTTACACTTTCGGTGGTGTCAATTTCTTAGATGGGGCAGAGGAGATATTTTGCAGTGATAGATGCTATCGTTTGAATACAGTTCTGAAAAAGTGAAGGTACATGAAAGAACAAAGGTTCTAGTTTAAAATGACAATTGGAAAAGGGAAGATTTGGGAATTGGAATAAAAGGACAAGATATTATAGCCCAAAACCGTAAGGAGGACAAAGATATATAGCCTAAATCCATAAAGAGGACAAAGGTTCTCGACTGAAACTTTAAACAAAGATATATAGCCTAAATCCATAAAGAGGACAAAGGTTCTCGATTGAAACTTTAAACCGCAAGGGGCGGGTCAATTTTTTCCGGTCATTCCCAAATGTTGCTATTGGGATCAAGGTTCAACTACGAACAATGTGTAACAAGTCAGAAGTAAGTATTGGGGGCCTGGGGAGAACATTGAGATGTAGTGGGACTCACTCCAAGTAATTGACTTCAATTGACTTCTTTCTTACACTCTGTTTGTCGAGTATACAGTACTAACTCTACAAATTGAAGTTCTCAAAGGAAAGCAATATCCCTATTTGTGAAGAGGAAGTCAATTTGTTGACAGTTTGTGTGACACCAAGACCCAATGTCTTTATCAAGTTTCTTAATGAAATGTTTCTCAACAATGAAAGATACTAAATACCACCCATCAAGCTCTGTCTGACGCCCTTTCTGGGCTACGTGCATACATGAGGAGAACCGTGTGATTCTGCCCTGCCGCAGGGTGTGACTTTTTGACTGCGGAGGTTATTTAAATACAAAAGAAATCGTACTTCCCTCAACGTTGAATCTATGCCAGTGGTTAGTACCATGTTCTATACTTTGAAGGTACTAACCATGTTCTATGCTTTGGAGGTTCAGGTTTTGATTCTCCTAAACCGCAGCAATACAAGGCAGGGGCGGAAAACATGTGCAAGAAGACATAAAAAAATGCACCCAGGCCCGAAAACATGTGCAAGAAGACAAGAAAAATATAGGCTGGACAGATCTCGATGGGGGGTGTTATTTAGCGTCTTGCCTCACCAATTTTTAATCCACTTTATCAATGCAAGCTATTGGCCTGTTAGACAGCAGACCTTCAGCACTTTTCAAGCACATGCTCATTAATCCTTTTCAGACTTGTCACAGCAAAGAGAGCAAAGAGGTGACGTAAAAGATTAAAATATCGGTTTCTTTCCACCTTAAACTATCGGTTTCTTTTCACTGACCTTTCATGGGAAATCTTCTCATTTATAGAATGAATAAATTGTATAGGGGTCTGACTCCGTTGAAGATGAAAGGAGACCATTTTTCCAAGTCGTCTCTATCCTAGAAAGAATAGTAGCCTTGTAGCTACTAATGTTGGTCGATCATTGGGAAGACACCTGGTTATCAACTCAGGTATTGATAATCTATCATATGATTATTGAATTCTCTAAAGAACCAATAGATAACTTACTCACAGGTACACATCATTCCAAGAACCAACAAAACCCTTATGGGCTAAGTATTGCATTTTCAAAATTTCATAAACTACCTGGATGATTGGGATTTCATCTGGGTAGGTTGCCAATACTAAAACCCTAAACATGTTTATGATAGACAACAAAAGAATAGAAATAAAAATAAACTTTATAACATACCTAACATAAGTAGTATAATTAACAATTCTCAATACGAGCATTTGAGAATTGACCCTTATGCAGAACCAATTGTTATTACCTATTAAAAAACAATTGAGTAAATTGATAAGGGGGGTATTATTCTAACAATGAAATTGATAATTGGCAAATCTAAATTTTTACCCAAAAAATATATTGATGCCTTGTGTGCTTGGAAAATAAGAAATAAAAACTTAACCTATTTTGCCAATTATGAACCAAAAAAAAAATAGCCAATGGTAGCAAGTGTTATTCAATTTGTGTAGGTGAAAATTTGCCAAAAGACAACACTAATTCCAATTTTTTTTTTTTAATTCCTTTTTTTTCATAGAAGGGTTGCCATATTTCGCCCTATTTGTTTTTGAAAATGCATCACCATATTTATATTTATCAACTATTCTTTTAATGGTTAAACATAAATCTATCTAGGGATGTTCCCCACTATGGTTGCATTACCACATCGAAATGTAAAAAAAATAAATCCAATAGATATTAGTCTCTAGATCTTGTGTCACAAATCTATAGCATTACATTGTGTCATATCAATTAAAAATTAAGAAACTTATATTAAAAGTTTGAAAGCCCAATGAAATCATCATTTGCTAGCATATTATTACTAGCATAGTTAAAATAATTGTGATTTTCGAGTAGTTAAATATGCAACTACATCAGCACCTTCTCGAAACAAAAATCCAACTAGAAAACATTGTTTTTTACCTTTTAGAACTGCAAACATCATTGTGTAGTTTATAAACAATAATTTAAATCAACTGCAAGCCAAACTCAATAATTGAATAAGTAAACATAATTCAAATGTGAACCATAAAAACACATGAAATTAATTTGTTTAAGGTATAAGAGTAATTCATACCTAAATGAAGTTGAATAATTTTAATATTCCCATTATCACTTTTCATATATTGCATGAACCAAGAATAATTTAGTGAAGAAGTCAAACATGGCTTTTAATATTTAACAATGATTTCATAATCTAGAATTGTAGTGGTTTAAAATATGGTATTTATGAAATAGTTGACATTTTTTGACTCATTAATTTTGATGAAGATCAAACATAAGGAAAAAAGGACTGCAGTAAGGATTAAGTCCTTTTTGTCCTGGATCGTACACTTAAAAGGATTTGCACGTTAATGGAACCAATTGTCCTTGCCAATGGCAATTCAATCAATGTTAGTCATAAATGGGATGCAAAGGTCTAGCTGTTGGACGTTATTCTTTGACAGCTCATGTCTTTTAAAAAATTCAATGAGAAGACCACTATTGTTGGAATTTCAAAAGGCTTTGTTTGGCTCATTGTCAATGAATAGTGTTCGGTCTTCTATCCCATAGGGTAGCCCTTGACATGTAAAGTACACGTGATTCAAATTTTTAATATAATAATATGTTCTTGCAATGAGTTGACCCGACATCCTTGTGCATTGTTTGTGTCCCCAAATGAAAACAAATTTATCAACAAATATTTATGGCACCAACAAAAGAAGAACTTACATCACATCTTCCAACAACATATAAGACCAAATTGAAATATAATTTTATTTGAATGCTAAATGTTGCACTTCAACTCTTATTTTTAATTTTTTAATGTCAATATTGCTCCCCTTCACATGATGATTCCCTTGCAAAATAACACATTATGGAAGGTAACACATCACACTATTCACATTGAAAATCAACAATTTTTCAGGGGCAAGAGGATATGATTAAGGACACTTATGTGTACATAAATAAACAACCTACAAAATCAAAAGATGTTGATCCAATAGAATTTTACAAAAATTGAAATAAAATCTAAAATATGTAGGGATGATTCAAAACATTGGCCTTGAACATCCATAGAAAACTAGGAAAATTTATTAATCAATTAGATAATTCAAAACACACCAAATTCCACTTGGTGGTCATTAGGTAGTTCCAATTTTAGAAAGTTCAAAGTATGACAAATAACACCAAGAGACCATTAGATGGTTGCAATTGTGAAATGTTACAAATATATACAAAGGAAAACACACCAAAAGTGAATATGAAGTTCAACATGGTGGCCACCAAGCCTAAAAGTAAAAGGCTTGAAGATAATAGCTAAATGCAACATTCACAATAATAAAATTAATGATTTACAATATTTGAAAGAAAATTTCAAATATTCAACTAAAAAATTCAGTATGAATAATTAAAAAGATATTACAAATTTTGTTTCATTTTCAAGTTTGCATCACATTACAATATGAAGGTTTGCACACAGTATTGCATTCCACAAATAGTATTTTATATTGTTTAAGATCATCACAATTAATACATTTAATGCTACCAAAAGGATTGAGTTGTACAAATGTGGGAACATCGTATCCAAAAAATTGAAGAGATTCCAAGTAAAGGAGAATAGTCCCTAGTAAATTTAGATGGTCGTCCCCACAAAAATTGACAAAAGACTCTAAAAAGATGGCATTAAACAACCCATTAAACAAACTTTTGTATGGCATATTGTTTATGAACAACATGTTGCTAGCATGCATGTATGGGTACATTGAAAAAAAAAGGTCAAGGTTTTTATGATAAATAGGCTTGTCAAGATTAGCTAACAAGAAATGAACATTTTACAAGCAACATTCTTGACTAAGTATTCTAAAGGGATTGATAGAATTTTTTGTTTCAAGCCAAATTTGATCCAAATCATTACTAATGTTGTGACGTTAGATTGTGAACCAAATATACGTAATGAATTGCGTTATACATCTATCCAAAAATTCCTCCAATTTAGGCTTGAAAATGAAAGTGCAAAATGGAATCCTTTGATGTTGGGTTAGAGGGTCTTTATTTTGAATCACCTCAAAATGTGCAGTGAAGGAAACTCCATTTAGATAAAAAAATAACATGCAATGGATTTACCTATAGTGAAGGAAAACAAGGCACTTATGAGTTGATTTTTGAAATCAATGGCATTTCATGCAAATCTTGTTTATAAAAAAATTGTGAAATTTGCAATTCCACATCTTTTATCACCTCAAGAAATAACACACTAATTACCTGAAAACCCCAAAAGGAGTTAGAATTTTGCAAAAAGAAATACCATATAAGTTTAATCAACCATTCAAGAATAATTTTGAAATTGTTTTTTAAAAAATTATTTACTATGGATTTCAACCAATTTCTACAAAAATTGGTGTTACATTCCATGGGGCATTTTTCAAACATCTTGATTTGATGTCATATTCCACAAAACTTTTAATGGTGCCAAAAGGATTGTCTATAACAAAGGCGGGAACGTTAAGCCCAAAATAATGAAACGATTCTTAGTATGGGAAAAGAGTTCTCACAAGATAGTTTTATTTTAGATAATTTTACTCTACTAGTTTTTGTTCATACGATTCAATGAAAATGGCATTAAAGGGAGGATTTTGGCAATGTTTATAAAGTGTGTCATCTATTGATAATTTCTTTCCAAGGTGAATATTGGGATACCTAGGGGAAAAGTCAAAAAGGTATTATGAAAAATAATTTTATCATGAGTGGTAAGAATTGTGTGTTTAATGATGCTCTTGATGGGAATTCAAGTAGATAATTTTTGTTAATTTTACAAAAAAATTGACCAATGATCCTTTGAAGGTAAAAACATAGTCAAAGGAGTCATTTAAGTGAGTGGACATTTTTTAACATTGCATTTTTGTATGTTTGAAAAATCAAAAGTGAAGCACAATAGTTTGGATTGTCATAAATTTTTTGAGATATTTTTCATTAATTTCAAAGTTTACATGCTCAAAGCTTGACACAAATCAAAATTGTTCCTACATGTTCAAAGCACTCAAACCTTGAAAATGGACAACTTTATTTTTTTCAGACATCCTTTTTTTCTACCAAATGTGCACAATTATTTCCAAAAATTTCAAAGGATTTTAACATTGATGATGAGAAGGGCAAAAGGGCTTGAATTGATGAAAATTGTTTTTACAACCAATTTGAATACATTTGGTTCAAAAGTGTTTTTGACCTTAAAAATTATGGATTTTGAAAATGTGTTTTTAATAAAAGTTATTCATGTTTATGTGATTAAAGGCTTGAATTCATAATATACATGATATAAAATCAATTTTTAATCAAAATGTATTTATATTTAAAATGTAATGTTAAAGGGGGTACCCGAAATACAAAATTTTAAGTTATAAACCAACATAAAAATGACACATGTCATGTGTAGTCCTTGGAAAATGACCTTTACCTTGGCACCCTTAGCTCCTTTAACCATGTTTCACCCTTGAGGGTTGATCTCTATAATTATTTTGCAATTTTCTTTTGGTAGGTTTTCATTTTGTTAAGTGGAACTAAAGTCCATAAATATACAATAAATTACTCAATGCAACTCATGAGGAATTCCTAGAGTCCAAGCCTCAGAATAACCATCTTGTTTAATATGATGGGATAATAACATTAGTTACATGGTAGCAAGTGATTAATTACAAAATATTTTTTCCCAACAAGTACATTTTTCAAATCGAAAATTATGTGTAAAGGACTCACGTTAGGATCCTTTTAGGAGGAGATTTGAAACCTACACTAGAAGCCATTTAAAACTCTAAACCCCTATTTTTTTTCACCAATGTTAGGGACAACTAGAGGAATTTTTTCATTTATCAAAACATGAAGTCCTACAAATGGGGATTACAACTAAAATGGTAAAGATTGAAGTGAGTTTAGCAAAGATCGAGGCACAAATGGCAAAAATAGAGGTGCGCATTAAGGCAAGTATGTTAAAGATAAAAATAGAGATGGTAAACATGGAAATGGCAATCATTAATGGTGTCCTACCTTTTGATTCCAAGCCTTTGCTTTCCACATTTGGACAAAAGGACACTACATTGTCCATAAAATGTTGTCACAAGGTAATTTTTGCAAGATTTTGAAAATTATAATTGGCCATGTGATTAAATATAGTTGACTAAGATGAAAAATGACTCAACACTATAATGTTATATATAATATAGTCACATTGTATGAATTTCATGGATAGTTTTTGAATAGCCATAACATAATGGACTTTCAAAGGTACCCAAAAACATGTAATAGTCCATAATTCATGAATATGGACTCCATGCACTTTCATATAATGTTCTTTAATGAGAAAAGGACTCAATGGTAATATGATGTGGTAACATTGATACTAAGGAAGACTTTTTGGAAACATTTTGATGACCAATTTTTTTTATGTACCTTGAATTATGGTTTTTTCTTATTAAGTCATTTATTTAATAAAAGTAATATTCTAAAAGCTCATTTTTCAAATTTAAGTTCTCCATAAGGTAAACTAGGGTAGAAATTTTTTTTATAATAAATTTCAAATGATAACTTGTATAATGACTTGTGTGATTCAAGGTATCCTGCCTTCACACTACTTTCACAATGTTAATTTAGACAATTATAGACTTTCACATGTGCCTAAAAATGTTACACCTTAGTGTGTTTTCACCCATTTCAAAATAATTGAATAATAGTCTTATGAATTCCATAGGGGGTATGATGAGACCTTATTTTTCCCTAATCAATTGAATTTTGAAATATACTATTAAAAGACTTTTTAAAAACCTCATTAGATTCATACCCATCATCAATGAGAAGAGCCAACACATTTGGTTGAACATGAACATCAAAATCAAATTGTAGAACTATTTTCATTTTTCCCTTATGTGGATGTCGAGGACCACACAATAAAAATTCCTGAGATTCATCACAAGAGTTCAAGTTCACCCATCCTCCACAATGGACATTTCTCATAGGATGAAAAATGATTTTATTTGTGCCATAATTATTTGGTTAGTCAACTTGAACAAAGCCTTTAACCTACATATAAAAAATGAATAATGTTAGAGTGTGGTTCCTCCTCTTGAAAGAGACATATAAAAACCACTTGGTGGCCACCATATGGTTTGAAAACAACATTCAAGTCACATAAACAACTTGGTAGCCACATGGGAGATAACATTTTTTCCCTCCTAAATTCTTTTGGGCCCTCTCAATTCGAAATTAATTTCTATTTGAACCTAAAGATATGAAATTTCACAAAACAAATTGAACAAAATGGAATCCACCGAATGGCCATTAGGTGGATCTCCATCAACAAAGAATAGAAGATAACCACTTGATGGCCACCAGGTAGATTTCTTTCAAAAAAGAAGGAACAAACCACTTGGCAGCCACTAGGTGGGTTTCTTTTGACACAAAGGAAAAAATAATAGATGGGAAATTTTATGTGTATTTTTTTAATTTTATGAATAGGAATTGATTAATCTTTTATTCATGAATACATCGTATTTTTTTTAAATTTGAAAAATGTTGTTAAAATTTTGAAATGAAATAAATTATTATTTCAATTGTAATTGTTTATTTAATTATATCCTTGGCAGGGCTTAACTCCTCCACAGGTGCTCTATTTGATAATGCTTCAGAAGCTTTTAGTTCCAACACCTTCTTTGGAACCTCCCCAATCGAAAGGTTTTCATTTGAAGTTCCTATGGAAGTTTCAAGAAGATGTTAATCACTAGATTGTTGCATTGAGATTCCATTAAAGGACATAGTTGTGAGTCCTCTTATCTCTAGAGTCTTTTCTTCATGTTAACGTTTATTGGTCAACTAATTTGATATGATTTACTTATTATTTATGGACCAAAATGAATGTTTGGTGTTTTTTTCACCATTTGCTTCTTGGTTGCCTTTGGTCTAGAGCCCAAGGGTTCATCAATATGTTGATAAATAATGTCACATACAACACCTTCTGTAATGTCCAATTTTTTTAATCTACCCCTTTGCGGGAATTGGATCATTTTAGGTCCTTTCAACTTCCATTTCATTCTCATTAAGATTTGGTCCAAGTTGTTTTCCAAGCATAATCATCGGATGGGATGAAAACATGTGTAATTGTATAATTACAACTTCCTCAACTACCCCATCTTGTGTCTTCAAGAGTAAGGTCAAAAACCTTGCACTTTCTCTCTTAAAACATCTTAAACAAAATGAAAATTGAAGATATTTTGAAAATAAATTGAGGCATTATAATTGAATAATTATCAAACACATATGTATGAGGGCTCCTATTCCATACACATTGAAGCAACCCATTCCACTTTGAAGCACAAAATCCATAATTGGGTCAAAGCATGGTTGGGGTACCCAAAAGGACTATTTCAATTATATTCATTGGACCCCTTCACTTAAACATGTTGAAATTTAATGACACATTCATATTGAAAGTTTGATTTTATTCATAGATATCATTACTACAAATGATGGTTTTTTTAAAGGTTCAAATTGACTAACTTGTCATATTTGACTAATGGACATGTGCATTTAATTAAAGGCTAGGGGTTTGAATGACACATGCATTTGTTGACTAATCAATTTGACTACAATGGTTTATTTGATTAGATACACATAATCAAGTTATACAAGCTTAGTCAAAATGGCCAATGGTCTTCAATTAAGTTGAATAATTAATGAACATGGCCAATGATCTTTAGTCAAAATGACCAATGGTTTTTAGTTAAGTTGAACATTTAGTCAAGATAGCCAATGATTTTTAGTCAAATACGACATGGTCTACTACCTTATAAGTCTACTTCCTATTTATTCATCCACCTATTTATTTAGTTAGTTATTTACCTACCTACCTATTTACTTATACCTTTTCACTTACCTACTTACATATTTACCTACATACCTATCCACCTACCTACATATTATCTACCTACCATCCAACCACTTATCTAACTAATTATAGACATTATGTGTAACCATTAAGTTTAGCCATTATGTTTAATCACTAGATTTAACTAATAGATTTACCCAAAATTTTGACAAATTTTAGCCATTATGTTTAATTAAAATTTAACCATTAGGTTTAGCCATTAGGTTCATCAACTAGGGTGTAAATATAATTAGGAACAATTTCAAGGAATGGTCAAGGAACAAAAACTGGCCAAATAATATTCATGGGCCCTTTTCTTTAATTTTTTTCATGATTAAAATTTTTTTTTCCTCATGTTTATTTATTGCATGCCAAAGTATATGGTTTGAAGTTCTCATTACAATAAAGAAGGTGGAAATCATTACAAATTTGTATCCCTTATTGATGTGGCCCATTTAGGAATCAAGTTTTTAAACTTTGGAAATTCATAACTAAATTATACCTACTCAAATAATTACCCATTATAAATATCAAATAGAATAACATCTAAAGTACTTTAGAACATTATATCCATAAAACAAAACCCTAAATCTTATTTGAAAAATGTTCTCAACTAAAAAGTTCAAGGAAAATAATGATTGTGACATTCTTGAAACTTTGTGTGAATGTAATGAATAGGAACATCAAAATTCAAAATATTTTGAATTTGTTAAAGTTTCAAAATCTATACAACCTAGTTAATTTATTCAACAAAAAAAAATATTAAAAAATTTTCTTTACATGTTTCCTATGTTTTTCTAAAGTTTGATGGGTCTTGGAAAAATGAAAATGTGACATTCCTAGTGGTACCACCCAATTGTACTTACACCCACTAGGTTTAACCCCTATGTTTAGCAACTATATTAATCATTAAATTTAAACAAAGTTTAGCCATTACTTTAAATCATTAAATTTAGCCACTAAATTTAACTATTATTTTAAGTCATTAAATTTAACCATTATATTTAGCCACTATTTTAAAGTCATTAAGTTTAACCACTAGGTTTAACTATTATTTTAAGTCATTAAATTTACCCATTAAGTTTAGCCATTATTTTAAATCAATCAATTTAACCACTAGGTTTAGTTATTACTTTAAGTCACTAAGTTTAGCCATTAGGTTTAGCTATTACTTGAAGTCATTAAGTTTAACCATTGAATTTAGCCATTACTTTAAATCATTAAGTTTAACCATTACTTTAAGTCATTAGGTTTAGCCATTATGTTTAACCATTAACTTTAAGTAATTAAGTTTAGCCAAAGTCATTATGTTTAGCCATTACTTTAAGTCATTAAGTTTAACTATTAAGTTTAGGTATTATTTTAAATCAATAAGTTTAAACATTAGGTTTAGCCATTATGTTTATCTATTACTTTAAGTCATTAAGTTTAGCCATTCTTTAAAATCATTAGGTTTAGCCAGTATGTTAAGCCATTAACTTTAAATCATTAGGTTTAACCAAAATCACTAAATTTAGCCATTATGTTTAGCCATTATTTTAAGTTATTTAATTTAACCATTAGGTCTAACCATTATTTTGAGTCACTAGGTTTAAACACTATGTTTAGTCACTACTTTAAATCACTAGGTTTATCCATCATGTTTAGTTATTATTTTAAATCACTAAGTTTAGCCATTATGTTTAGCCATTATTTTAAGTTATTTAGTTTAACCATTAGGTCTAACCATTACTTTGAGTCACTAGGTTTAAACACTATGTTTAGTCACTACTTTAAATCACTAGGTTTATCCATCATGTTTAGTTATTATTTTAAATCACTAAGTTTAGCCATTATTTTAAATCACTCAGTTTAGCCATTATTTTAAATTACTAAGTTTAGCCATTATTTTAAGTCATTAAGTTTAAATATTAGGTTTAACCCTTAGTTGTCACCTAGGTTTTGCCATGTTATGTTTAATGATGTGAAACAAAGATATGAAATAAAAAAGTTAATAAAAGTTGAACCCTTTTGATGATGTAGTCCATTGGTAAGGACTTGGTTTATCATTATGAAGGTTTGGGGTTCAATTCCTTATATTTACAACCTATTTGCATGTTTAGAGGGCTAAGGTAGGTAGGTTAGATTAAGGTAGTTTGGTGAAGTTAGGTTAGGTTAGGTTGAGTTGGCTAGGCTAACACCTACCTACCTATTTATTTTTAAATAATAAATTAGAAAATGATTTAAATTTAGGTATTAAATTGACTTATTCAAATGTTCCATTATCTACAAGTCAAATAGTTAGTAAAAAAGGCCATTGGTTAACATAGACATTGTTGAAATTGACTTGTCCAAAATGACACCTTGGTTGAGTCGACCAATGTCACTTTTGGGTCATTGTTTACCGATTTCCCTAATAAAAAAGACCATGATTTGTAGTAGTGTATATACATTACAAAAGTACTATTCTATGCATAGAATGTCAAATTTGAATAAGTTTAAAGATTCCTACCAAGTTTTTGAAAAAAATCCAAGACTTTGTTTCATGAGAAAAAAAAAGTTCAAGGACTCATAAATAATGTCTAAACAACTTTTTTTGGCCCAAGATTTTCACCACAAATGCCTTATTTGCTAATGTGTATAAAAGTATGAATATGACAAAAACCAAATGCCCTAGTGCAATGTAAAAAGTTTGGAAAAAATCAAAGTTTGGGAATTTTGGGCCATTCATAGAATATGGCCCACATTGGATAAATTATATTATTCTCACTTTCATAAGTGAAAAAAATAGATACTTTAGATGTCTATATAAAATTTGGAACAAAATTGTTTCATTTGGCATTAAAAAAAAGGTGAAATGTAAGACATGTCATGGGAAAAGTGAAGAAAAAGGTGAATTTGGGAGTCCTTGGAGTGTATATTCCAAGGATTCAAAGAGGGTACCCTAATCATGCTTGGACCCAATTGTCTTTAGGGCCTTAAGGTTGATCTCATAACTATAAAACCTTTAATCCATGCAAGAAGGTGTACCAATCTTTCGACCAATGAGGGAAAGGTTCTTAATCCTAAAACATCTCTTTTGATGTTTACACATGTTTGATTGAAGAACAAATAGGCGTAGAAGAGCACCACATATTGCATGAAGGTATCCTTACTAAGGGGACCTCCATGTTGATTTCCATGTCTTGGCCAAACTCTAAATGAATCTTCAACAAAAAATAGTATTTGTGTATTGTGGCAAACAAATGCACAAAGGCATCTTGATCACACAAACAAATAATAAGTTGGAAGTTGACCTTATAATTGAAAAGGCCCATGAAGAGGCATTTGAATTTGCTCCCTTCCAAGCCACAAGTTTTTTGAACAACCTTCATGTTGTCAACACAATGGCCATAATTGATGGTACATTGTCCATTAATAGTTTAGTTGTGCTTGGATCACCATCAACAACAACCTTGAGCTCACCCATTGCTAGAAGAAATGCATACTTGTAATGCATATCTAAGAGGATTACCTTCATCCTCATTGTAGCAAGGTCGATGTTTTCAATCCAATGTTGTAACATTTCCATAAACATTTGTGATGGAGGCTTTAGTGTAGGATTAAACCTAATTTTTGACTTATAAAAGTCTTCACCAAGCTCATTGTCCAAAAGGGAGAAATACATGTCATCATATTTATGCATCCTTTTTTTCTTTCACCAATCATTCATTAAGTAATGGCATAGGGTTTGTTGATGTAGGCCTCAAAAACCCATAGAATACCATAATCTTGTGACATATTATTTGTCAACACTTCTTTTAATCCCACCAAAATTCTAACATTGATTTTAGATTTCTTCCTCCTTCAAATTTTGCTAATATTTCTCGTAACATGTATTCGTGATCCAATAACCCTTGTCCACAAGCTACCAATTGGGATTCACAAAATTTGATAAGATAGTTAAAATCAGATTTCCCAATTCATGTAATTCTCCATGTTAGCAAGTGATCAGTTTCGTTTAAAACATTTCCATTTTCCCATTTTAAAAGGATGGTCTCCCACAATGCATATGTTTTCTCTGACAACAACAATATAGTAAATCATTCTTTATCAACTTCATTCCAAATATAGAGTGAAGAATAATCTCAAAATCTTGCATCCAAAACCATATTCACATTAATTCCATGCATTCACATAAGTTGATTGAAATTTATTTGAAAATATTTGCAAATTTTAAATAGTTCAATGCAACATTACCTTGTATGGTTCTACATTTTTCATCAATATTGTTTATTGGTTGATCATACTTAATCCAAATTTTCTACACTTGTATGAAGCTTTCTTTGTAACTTAGGGATGAATCTTTTATTGCCTTTGGGCAATTGAGAATATATGACAACTTGCAAAACTTCACAAAGTCTTGAAACCACACAAGAATTACTTGAAATGTAGAATAATCATTCTTGAGTTCAATTGACAACTTTGGTAATTCAAGTTCTCTTGCACAATAGAAAAACCTTTAGTATTAGTTTTGATTCCAACATTAAAGAAATTGCATTAATTGTTTTTAGCAAAAACTAGTTCAATTTCTATCTAAACTTACTTTACAACTTGGATTGTATGTTGGCCACCTAGAACAAAGAAATTTGAATTTTGAATCTCCTCCTATGATCTTGGTTTTTCCCTTGCAATATTCTTGGTTAAATTATTGCCCAATCAACTGAAATCACAAAGACCAAACAAATGTATTCAAATGAATGGTATCACATGATTTTAACTTTTATCTTGTCTTTTTGTTTCTTCGAAATAAAATGATATACAATGTGTTTCAACAAAAGAAAAAACCAATGAACAAGAATTTTAATTCCCTTAGTAGGTTGATTGAAAAATGGGATATAGTCCTCATACTCCCCCTTATTGTTCATCAATGAGCTTGCACTTGGCATCATTAAATTGTTTTAGTGTGCTTTGAAGGACCTTAGTTCCATTACCAATAATTATATGGAACTCAAAGAATGGATTAGTTGGATTGATTGATTAAATCCCCAAGAGGCAATGGTTGAGGCAAGCTCTTAGATTCCAAGGTTTGATTTGAAAACTAAATTTCATCTAAACCCAAAAAAGTCCCAAGGACCTTTGAAATAAGGCTTGATGGCACTTCTTTGAGTTCACCTACGTGTTTTTAAGAATAATTGATCAATTAACATTATTTTGCTATTGATTCACAATTTGTACACTAAAACCTTTACTGGAAATTTTTAGACCATGTTCATGAAAGCCCATGATTGTGCTTGTCTAAATTGGATTTTGTATAGGATTCATGGATTGCCTTTATCCATCATTCACAATTAGATTCTGTGATTTGACCTTAATTACATCTTCTTTTAATGAATTTAACATATTTTCAACACTTTTAAAATGTTTGTTGTGGGTTCTGCATTCTCTTGTGTTATGTAACTTCATTCGGATATGTCCTATCATTAGTATTCATTTTATTCGCCTATGAATCAAAGCTTGTTTCTTTGGCGGTCCTATCAATAAGTACCATTCTTAATGTATCAATATCATTTTTATCTTGATTTTGATTATTTTGATTATTTTGATTAATCTATTTTTGTAAGCTTTTATAACCACTTTAGACAATTTTTTTTCTATTACACACTTGGTTTTTAATTGTAGATTTGTGAAGATAATTATCTTTTTAGTAGTTAAAAATACATAATTCCTTTATAGATTCCATCTCAATATATTTTTTAGATTCTTCCTACTATAATAGAAATGATCAAAACTATTACTCACATAATTTAAAAATAATTGAACAAGTAACCTAAAACTAAAAATTTGTCAAGAATTCCTTTGAAATTTTTCCACAAGGTAGTTGCAAAAAATGGAAAAGGTCAATTTTACACTTACAATTCCTTTCACATTCTTCAATTAAAATCACTCTCTACAATTCTTCTTCTTTTATATGTAGTGATTGATTATAGATTATTTCAATTTATGCAAGCAAAAACATATTCTATATTTCCAAATCAAAGAAAACTAAAAAAAATTAATATCAAATTACATAGTCTTCTATCCTTATATACAAGAATAGGATTCAAAAGTTATGACTAGTAAAAATAACCAATAAAATGTACCTAGTAAAGTCATTCAAATCTCAAACAACTATGTATAACTATAGATTTAACAACTATATACAACCATAGATCCATGGATCACCCATTAACATATATGATCATTGATGTACTATTGTTGTATATGGATTACATTATTGACAATAATGATTTAATTCTAAACTAAACTATTGATTTTGAACTTTTCAAAAGTCTATAATTAACTAAATAGATGATCTAACTTGTAATGTGCCCATAAACTATGTGTAATTCCCCATTGACTCTTTGCCTTTTGCTTAGTTGTGTCAATTGAATCCTAATTGCAACATGTCTTACCAAATGAAGTTACTTTCTATGTCAATCCCATATTAATGTCCATGCCCTTGCACAAGATTTGTTCTTGCATGTAACTTGTTGGTTCAATGTGTTGTAATCTTACTTTGATATTATGAATTACTATTTGAAATTGCCATAACATTTAAAATGTCTCTAAAATGTATCTTGTCCTTCATTACTATGCTAATTTGGCACATTGTAAATACATAGTCAATCCATGATTTGGCTACATTTGCATATATATTAAATTGCCTCCAAACTATTATTTTTTCCTCTTATGATGGGTAGTTAATACTAACGTCCTTTGTCTTTGTTGAAACATGCCAATCTTACCTTAACATATGCATACTCATTGTGACAATGTGTTGATATCATTTTACTATTTTAGTTTATTATATGTTAATATATTTTCAATCCATTTAAATTTAACTATTAATATGTATTTCATTTTTACATGTCAAAATGCAATTACTTTACATGAAGTTGTATGAAATGTTGTGTGTTACTCATACCATTAAAATCATATTTAAGATTGATTAATTGCAACACAATGTTGAACAAACTAAGTATCCAACTTTTTAGTTGGCAACTTGTTTTAAGTATGCATTTTATTCTAACCCATCAAAATTGTATTGTAACATGTTTAACAACTTGGAGTTTTGGTGGGCACTTGTATGATCATTAGATATGGTAGCATTTTTATGCCCTAAATTTTTTGATCGGTTTCCTTAAACCCTAGACTACAAGCAAAACCCTTAGTTAATTTAATATTTTTCACAACTTTTGAATTTCACCAATAGGCTTAATACCATGTGTCTTTAGTTAAAAAATTTAGACTAAATTGTTAATTTTGAACTTTTCTAACTTGGTGGTTAGAATCAAATTTTCTATTGATAGCCATATATGAAATACAATTAGCAAAATTTGAAACTAATTAAATTAGCTTGTTGAATTAATGTGATTGAGTTAAGGTGAATCAACCTTGACATTGTTTGCTGACATAAAAGGAAATCATATTTTCCAATGATGATGTTCCATCAAAATTGGTTTAGGGTGAATGATTAAACGTTCTTTATATCCTAACCAATATGTCATGCCCAATTTGATTCACTATGAGCTGAGTTCAAAAATCATTCAAAACAAAAATCCAACATAAACAAATTCTAGTTGAGAATTCTCTTTCTTATGGTCAATATGCAATTCAAATTTAAACCAAAAAATTTAAATATTAAATATTTCATAATTTTAAAGTAGAATTTGAAATCAAGAACCAAACTTTGTCATAGTTCAACTACAAATTTATTACTAAAAAATGGAAAATTTTATTAAATAATCAAATGGTTGTGGTCAACTCAATGTATGGTTAATTTTTTTTTGTTATACTCAAGACTCAATTGTTAATTATGTACATTGAGTAAATTTTTTAACTTGGCGATTAATAGGATCAAAAAAATTATTGAATTTTAGCCAAAACATTGAAAGTGTCTATTTGTTGGATCATTTAAATTACAAATAAAAAATTTATTAATATATATTATTACATCATATTATGGTGGCCCCCAAATCAAAGTGTTTTCTTCAAATTTCCAACTTCAAGTCCTCCAAATGGTTAATGTTTCTTAATTTTAGACTTTTCAAAAGTCCAAAAATTAATTTATATATATATATATATATATACAGTATTAACAAATCTCAATTTGGAGAGGTTAGTCTACAAGATTGGGTGTATTAACCATGAATTGGATCACTTTTTGCCTTTATTTTTTTACCATTTGAAAAAAAAATTCTTGTAAAGCTTTTATGAAAAAAAAAAACATTAAATGCCTTCCCATGTATTTGAATCAAGTAATAACACACATTTAAAGAAACTTGCAATCCTTCCAATATATTCATGCAAGGATGTTGAAAATACACATTTATGATTTAATGGATTCATAGGATTTTCCACATAAATTTATCAAAAGTTTGGAATTAAATAATTCATACATTGCTTAAACATTATATTTGATTATTGTAGTACATAGCTAACTTGAACACATGCTTGTAAAATATGTATTTAAATGAATTTTGAATATTTCAGATCATCGAGAATAAAATATTAAACTATGTCTATAAATAATCTAACTAGTGTGAAAGATATGAAGCTGCTATGGTGATAAGTAAAATGTAAATATATAGAATTGACATCCATGTACAAAAATTGTGTAATAGAGTAGATGAATTGTTTGAATCTTCTAATAAATCACATTTGCATAAGGGACAAGGATCACCAAATTAAGTTTTTAAGAGTCCATAGGAGTTGTGTTTATAAATTAGGACAACATATTTATTTTCTAGTATCCTTTTGTACAATGTGAATTAAAACTCTAAAGGGTTTCCAAAAATTGTAAGGATTGATATTCATACCAAAAGAAACACTAAAAATGAAATATCCATCAAAATGTGTTGACAAATTTACATTATTTTTATGAATAGCAAGGGGTTTAAAAAATGCATGTTGGAAACACTAGGGGTGTTAAGTTGGACATGAAATTTTTCTTCCATCTTCACACCCCTAATTAGTGCTTTTGGGGGGATTTCAACTTGAAAAATATGATTTTGACCTATACAAAGGATTTTTCTTGGAAAAAATGATCAAAATTCCCCAAATTTCAAAGAAAAAAATTCCAAATTGATAGATTTTATGAGAAATTCCAGAAACTAACCAAAATACACAAAAAAAACCCACAAAAATTGGTTTTTCTCTACTTTGATATTTTGTATGTAATCAACTATGGTTCAATCATCTTATGATTGATCACCATTAATTCCACTATATCACAAATTTAAAAATAAAACTCATGTCCCCAACCTCCAAATGAAAAAAAAAATTAACCTTATTTCGAAGGGTCATATTAAGTAGCTAAGATGTTTTTTCTAATAAATGTCGAATCCCTCTTGGGATGCTCACTACCAACATGAAATCAAGAATCTAAACATAAAGAACCCTTAATAGCTAATGTTGGGTTAAAACATGAGCAAATCATTATTTGGAGAATGAAGATTCTAGCGACCTTGTTGTTGTTTGTATTTTCAAATAGAGCAAAAAGGAAGTATGAACAAGAACGAAAATTTAAGAAATTTATTTTTGTTAAATTTCTTGCAATGGGAAATTTGAAAGGTAAATGCTAATTTAGAAGGTAGTTTTTGATTCATTTTTGGAAATGCAAAAAAGAAGGGAAGACAATGAAAAGGAAGGAAAAAGAAGAGAAAAAAAGAAGACTCTCACATTAAGTTATTTGTATTTAATCTTAAGCTCTCATTCTCTTTCTCATATGCACAAACTTAGAACATTTTTTCATTTCCTAATCTAAAATTTGAGTTGCGAAAAGGTTCAAGATTTCTAATTAATGGTGTGGGTGTGGAAGGGCAATATGTGCATTGGAACTATTTCAACAAATGCAACAAGGTGTGCATTCAATACGTTATTAGTTGATTTAAATTATTAAAGCTATGTCACATTGATTTTAATGCTAACATAATTTGGCATCACCTTAGTTTAGTGTTGATTTACATGGATAGAATTAGTTATTCATTAGTGATAAATGTTTAGTAAGAACAAAATTTTAGTTGAAATTGGGTGGAAAGGGTTTCCTACAATGATCAAAATTTAGTCCTAAAACCACTTAGACCATCCAAATATGGCAAATAAATTTTTATCACCATCTTGACAATATTTTTTATTTTTGAATTAGGTGGACTAGGGTGGAACATGATTTTGATCCTACCATGACTTGAATTCAATTGCAAAAGTATAAATAAATAAATAAATAAAACTAGATCATCAGCATGTGGTGAGTGGCCACCATGTTGATGGTTTAGATTTAAAAAAAATAACAATGAGGATAGGGTGGACCATGTTCCAATTGCTATGAAAATCAAATTTTAGTATCAAGATGAAAAATTAAAAATCTAAACTATCAAGATGGTGACTAAAATTTAATTGCCCCATTTATATTGTTTAATAAGTGTGTCACATCACATAAATCATGTAAGTTTTAATGTCAACAGAGCCTTGCATCACGTCAATTTACAGCAGTAAAAAGTCAAAACAAAGTGTGATGTGTGCATAACTGTGGCACAATCTTAATACATGAAAATCAAACTAGAAAGCAATTTTGAACGGTAAGGTATGATGGATATGGTGCATACAACTTTATTGACTACAGTTTTATTTGTTAAGGAAAATGACACTATCAATAGATAACACTCCATAAACACCAAAATAAAATGCAAACCAAGGAACCTAGCAACATTAGTTTCACAACACTTTTAACCTAAACCACAATTTCTAGGTGAAAGTATGACAAATGTAGTGTATGTTCAAAATCTGATCACAAATATCTAGGAAGGAACAAAAAGAGGTTTGATAAAATACCAAACCTTCCATACAATTACATCTTTTTTTGGTGTGTTGCCCTTGTTCATGTACCAAACAATATGAAAAAAGTTGGTTCTTCAAAGGGTAAAATGCAATTTTAGTGATTCAACTAAGGAAAATATATTACAGATTATATAAACATGAAAATGAATATTCATTCATTCTTGTGATGCCATTTCATATGAGTCTAAAAATTCTAAGGAAAAATAAATTGCTTCTATTTGCATTTTGGAATAGATTTTTTTGTATTTTTTCATTCATGAAATGGATATGGAGGTTGACAAAGTACATCAATGACTAGATTGAGATCTAATTATATTAAAAGCCCACCAACTTTTTTATGTATTTTGTTCGGTAACATTGACAAACCACAACACATTATGGAGGGTTCAAATATTGAGGTAGCATGGTAATGGAAGAAGATTTTTGGTGTTGAATTTCAATTAGTATAAAACAATAAGATTTGGGTGCTTGTTCTTTTTCCAGCAAATTGCATGTTAATATGTTGTAAACATATTGTCTTCATCCCATTAGCCAGTCATTCTAAGGTTTGTTAAAAGCCATCAATTGAAGTTAAATATACTTAGCTTTTTTATTCTTACAGTAAACATGCTGACTGAAGTGAGGAGACAAAACAAAAAGTAAAAATCTCCAGATTTCTATATTTGGTTTTCAGTGTGTGGCCAAAATTATAGAAGCATGATTAAAGATTTGTCCTTCATATCAAGTTTCTAGCCAGATTTGGCTAAATCTTCCTAAGGATGATTGTCACTTTCTTTACATCTTCCCATGGATATTTGGCTTCAAAAATCCGTAAAAACTACACTGAGTGTCATGAGTAAAAGGAAATTCCTGGATTTTCATCGCCTAAAAACGAAGGCCACCACATATCAACCTTCTGACTTTGCAAGAAAAAACACCCATCAATTGTGCAATATTGGATTCAACAGATATTTGTTCACCTTGGCTTTCATGATTTGCCCAGGTGGTGGCATATAAAAAGTCTCTCGCCCTATAAAGTTCACTTTTTCCATGTTTATGGGTGAGGCAAGGGAGAATTCACTATTTCTCATTGGCCCAGATGAAAGCATCTAAAGAGCTTCTCACTTTATATTGTTGCATTTTCATGCTACCGATTTGTTGCGCACAAAGTGTTGACATGTAAGTAGCCTCTCACTTTATGTTGTTGCATTTTCATGCTTCTGATTGGCTAGGAAAAACGAATCCAGGTGATGGCATTTAAATAATCTGACCTTTTATTGTCCAAATTTTCATGTTTATAGGTAGGGCTGGGGAAACACTCAACACTTCATGTGGGATGTCACCTATACTAGTAGAGGGGCCCCCATACAGGTGTGGGTGGACATGCACGACCAGCTACTGTAGGGGTGTCTACAGGATTGTCAACCCTTTAGAACCCATGTGGAGAAACAAGAATGTGAAATAGTCCTATTGAACTTGAGCCTGATAGCAAAGTTTGATGATATAAATAATATGACTAAGTTCATAAGCATCACTATGGGTATTGGTATACTACTATAATACTTCCATAATCTTCCCAAGTGATGGGAAAGTTGTGGTTTTAAGCAAAATGCTTTGTGTGGACAAATTGACTTTGAAATTTGTGTTAAAGGGCGAGTGGATCCCAAGGATGCTAAGTAATTCTTTTTGGTTTTGACAAATCGACTTTGAAATGGTGTTACTAGTGGAAGTGAATTCTCAAGCATGCAAAGAATGTGCTCTGTCTATATAGCATTGCCAAAGTCATTATTTACCGAAATCACAAATAGGTAGTAGAAGTTTGCCAAATTAGAAAACTTATTATATTCCACATTAAAAGAACAATTTTAAAACTTAAAATTGGACATTGCTAGAAACTAGTAGATACTACCTTTCATTGGTTTTTGAAAACTAAATTATTTTAAGTGGTACTCAGAGGTGTGTTTTTGGACACTGTTATGGTCGGACATCCAGAAACATGGATCAGCCATTAAATGGAGAGGGTAACTAAAATAGAAGGCTATTGAACACATCTTCATGGTGGCAAAGAGGAGCCAGCCAGCAGGATCTATCCATGAAGGAAGGTAGTTTTTTTTGTTTTGTAGTTATGAGATCCACCAAACTGGGATGCTTGAGATCATGTTCTTTGGTGTCTTTGGAAACCTCTCGACAAGGAGGGGTGCATGGGCTTGGTTCCATGACGTTTGGACTTGTGGTGCAAAAGTTCTTGAATATTGAATGATTTCTTCACTGAAAATTAAATTAAACCGTAGCTGAAAATTTCAGAGGAATTGGAATGTGCCTTTTGTATTGTTGGAAAGATCTTGATGAGCAGGATTTAATGAAATTTATTTAGTAAGGTTTGGATTCAGAATGTGGGAGATATTGATTTTTAGGTGATTTCTGCCGCTGAAAATTCAAATAAATCCCAAAAAACCAGGTTTTGGAAGGAAAAATCAGTTGAGGATGTGGTAACACTTGGGCCAACGGCACAGGCCACACTAGTAGGAACTATGGACAAGATAACCAGCCAGAGGGTGCTGGCATAAACATATGTTCGGAGATGTTTGGCAATTCCTTTCATTTTCATTTTATGCACACATCTCCATAAAGTGTCCAAATAAGGCACCAAAATGGGGAAACCCAACATGGGCTTCCCAAACCAAACACAACATTTTTTTATCAACTATGGGCTGCCCGCCAAGGCGCTATGCTATGGGCTATCTGGACTAGGGGCTATGGGCTACAAGAGTTTGCCATATGGATATTGGCTATGTGGCTATTGTGTATTGGTCAGATGGTTACCCGGCTATGGCTAGTTGGCTATGGTATTGGCTATATGGTCATTAGTTATATGGTTATTTGTTATGGGTATTGGCTATGCATTTTGCTTATTGCTTATTGGGTATTGGTTATATGGTTATTGTTATGGTTATTGGTTATACTGTTAGGGTTTGGTTTTTTGGGTTTAACTTTAGGATCTAAATATTAAGGTTTAAAAGTTGAGGTTTTAAGGTTTCATTTTTAGGCTTTAGGTTTGGGACACAAGGTTTTAGGGTTAACTTTCAAGGTTAGGTTTGGCGTTTTAGGGTTTAAGGTTAAGGTAGGTTTTATGTAGGTTTGAATGTTTAGTTTCTAGGGTTTAAGAAAAGGGATTTTATGGCTTAGGTTCAAGGTTAAGCTTTCTCAAGTATGATATAATTTTTAAGGTTTTGGGTTAAAGTCATGGTTTATGCTTGTGTTAAATATTGGAGTTAAAAATCAAGATATGTAGTTAAGATTAAGAGACACAACCATGGACTAAGGATCATGATGAATTAACTTTAGGAAAATTGTTGTTTTAAGTCCATGTTTTTTGTAATCACAAGTTTAAAACTATTTTAAGTTCTAATATAAACTCCTCCTTTGATGTAATGCTTAAACTTCTAGCCACCTTCAAGTTGTTGATTTTGAACCTCTTTTTCTATTGATTATTAATTTCCATCTTACCTATTGATAAAACATCTCGAAACTTGGAGGTCGAGGTGAAGCAGCATGCCATTATTGCCATGTTCTTAGATTGGCTATACAACATCGTTACCTTGGTCATCGTCCATTCACCATCACTTGCAAATGGTCTAGAGTTTATGAATGCAAAGAGGTTAGGTTTAAAACCTTTAGGCTTAGGGGAGATAGAAGTAAGAATAGGTGTCTTAAAGTGGAATACGGGTACACCATCTATCATACTTTGGCATTTTTTAAAAACATTTCTTGAAGCATGTCCATCTATAACCTTCAGATGTTCTAACATCTCATCGCACTACATTGTTGTTTGGTTTGAACCCTATTCATTAAATTCATTATTTTCATTTCATTCAAGGTATCATATAAGTAATGTTTCCATGTCTTTTTGCAAACACATAATTTAAATAAAACTTCTGGTAATCAACATACATCAATCGCCACACAACATTAATGAATCAATTGAGTGATTTGTTGTATGTTGCAAAATGCAATGTATACTTGATGTGACCAGGGTGTTAAAGTGGAAAGATTCCATTATTTCCTTAAGACTTTATTTTTCTTAATTGCCTTTGTGTTTTATAATAAAACAATTTTAGATTGTTGTGTTTTATTCTAATTTTCACTCTCCATGACCTTTGTGATTGCCATGAGGTTTACCATCCCTTCAATCATGCACAAAAGCCATACACATTCAAACTCTTACACCATGGTTGTCACAATGTCTAGGCGTTTGTCAAGATGTGATGCATCCATTTGGATGTTACACTACCTAATCTCATGTTAGAATAGGTCCACATATGCAACATAGGTCAATGCTCACATTGGGTTGCCCAAGATAAGGTTTATTGAAATTAAAATTCATGATGTTTGGTTGGCCTAAACACTATGGCGATTAAAATGACATTCAATGACCATAGGCACCCAACAACCAAAATAGTTTTAGTCACCATAAGCATTGGCAATTGTAATTGTTTCATTTGTCATAAGCACCTAATGACCAAAATTATCTTGATCACCATAGGCACCCAATGATCGAAACTATTTTGGTCAACAACTATTTCAATTGTTGGAGATTTTAGTCACCACACAAGAACCAATGCCTAAATTATAGTGATTGAAAATATAGTTTTTCAAAGTTTTGAGGGCAAATTTTTGTTTTTTTAGATTAAAAAGTTATGAAAATCGAGGAAATTTCTTGTTTCAAATATAAATTCAACCAAATTTCTTATATTTTGGCTAAAGTTTACCAAAAAGTTGTTTGAAAAAATGTGGAAGGTTTTCATTTGTATCAAAAGTATTGTTTCAAAAGAATATTTATTGATTCTATTCCATTATTTGATGTGTATGACTTTTTTATCGGAGCATTTAGTATCTTGAGATGGAGCCATGGATCTTCCAACATGTCAAAATATGGGCGAGAAATAGTTTGCGGACATGAAATGATGGGATGTATGTTATTGTTTTTTTCCTTAACATGTGCATAAAGATAATCACAATATCAATGCAAGTGAATCAACTTTTGTGAAATTCTAATTATGTTCAATAAAATCCTAATATTACTCAAATTTCAAAAATAATCACACATGACATCATGATTCCTTGGCAAGATGTCATTTTATTAAATCAAAAAGTCCAAAACACATCACTTTTGATAATTCATTATGCACCACCTATAAATAATTTATGGTCACCTTTGGTAACACTCCTTAGGCTCGATTCTTTCAATTACCATTCAATCATGGCCAATCATTTAGGCCCGTTGCCAAAATCTGTGCATGTAGGGGATTGAGGGCAATCAAAATTGGCTTAGGTCCATGCTTGATTCATTTCAAGTGGGTGGTTTAATATAAAACCCCTATTTTTTTCATTGTCAATACTTTCTTCTTTAACATGTGAGGACTTTATTTTCTTCCAATAATTGGTGCTACACATGTGGAAAAAAGTGGGATCCTTTTGAAAGGCTACAAAGTTCATAATGCCATTTGTGAAAATGATGTGTACTGGACTTCATTATTGAATCTATGGAGGACCCCGAGGTGAAAACATGGTCAAATGAGCTAAGGGCACCAAGGTAAAAGTCAATTTTCAAGGACTACACATGACATGTGTCATTTTTGTGTTGGTTTATGAATTTAAAATTTATATTTAAGGTCACCCCTTTTAACACTACATTTTAGATATAAATACATTTTGACTAAAAAAATGATTTTATTAAATGTATATTTTGCATTCATGCCCTCTATCACATAAACATGAATAACTTTTGTTAAAGGCACATTTTCAAAATCCATAATTTTCAAGCTCAAAGGCACTTTTGAACCAAATGTGTTCAAGTTAGTTACAAAAACAATTTTCATTAGTTCAAGTCTTTTTTCCCTTTTAATCATCAATGTTAAAATCCTCTCCAATTTTCAAAAGGTGCACATTTGGTAGAAAAAAAGGATGTATGAAAAACCAAAAACCATCTACTTTCAAGGTTTGAATGCTTTGAACATGCAATTTTTTAAAAATTTGGGTCAAACTTTGAGCATGTAAACTTGCAATTAATGGAAAATATTCCAAAAAAATTATGATAAGTTAAACTATTATGCTTCACTTGTGATCTTTCAAACATACAAAATATAGTTTTAAGGAGTGTCCACTCACTTGGGTGGTTCCTTTGACTACATTTCTACCCCCCAACCCTTTTTATATTATTAATGAACCCTAATGACTATAAGTGAACTTGGAAGATCCCAATTTTATTAGATTTCACATAGATTTAAAAGATTCCAACACTCGATAGATTAGCATTGTAATTGGATACTATTTATAGGGCAACATGACGCACAATGAAGACCATAGGATAGTAATAAAGGGACATGGGGTGAAGGGAAAATGATATGATGTAGAACTTGAAGCCTTTCAAGATCCAACCATGCTAGCAAATGTGGATGGCAAAACATGCCCTAGCCATGGACATGTACACATTATGTTCCAACTATGTGTGGTGGTGCCATATTGACAAGAAATGGCCATTGGTTTGGCATGAAAATCATTGCAAGAATAATTTGCCCTAATTTATGAGATGCTTAAATGCATAAATGAAAGAATGCATGTTGAAGGTGCATACAACAATGATATGGAGCCTAATTTTTGTCAAAAACCAAGTGCCAAGTTTGACTATGGCATGAATGGTGTATGCGAAGATCGTGCTTGAGGTTTAGGTCAATTGGAGGACCATTCTAGGCCATTAAGGGACTAATGTGCTTATGTATTGAACACAAATGGTTCCACCACATTTCCATATTGTTCTTTAATTGATACCACTAAAGTTTATTGCACTCATTCAATGGTGGTTGCGGAACCACATGGTAGTCAAGTTTTAATTCCCATAGTCATCGATCAAATTGTTGAAAGCCCATGGGATCAAAGTCCCATTCATTCACGTGGGGCAACATCTCTATCAATTTCAAGCATAAATGACACCATGGATGAAACCCAAAGGTTTGAAAGGAAATGGAGGTGAACTTGGAAGTTGGGGTTCAAGTGGCATCATATGATCCATTTGACATGAGAGATGCCAAACAAAGCAAATGGAAGGGGCAAGCACACATACACCACCTCTATATTTTAGGGAAGTAAACATAAAGGTTAAGCTTCCCAAGGAAGTTATTTCCATTTTATTACAAATAGTGGGCAAAAAAATATAGGGTGCAATCTATTGAAAATAAATAAATTTTATGATTTATTTAAATGTAAGTAAATAGGGTGTCAATAATTCATTTTGAAAATATTTTGAGAATATATAAAAATATATTTAAAATTTGTTAAAAATGTGACATTAGTTCATAGCATATTAAAAAATATCCTTTTGTTTTAGGTGCTTCCTAAAATATACTAGGAGTGACCTTGACCTCGAGGGGTTGAGATTGCATAACATGCTTTTGATTCATTGTTGGGGACAATGCAAGCCACACTACGTGAGGTGGAGTTGGAGCGCAATTCATTGTGTGAAGAAGTACACAAGATGCAAATAAAGGTCAAGGATCTAAAATGTGAGGTGTTGGAAGTAGAAACAAGGAATTGAAATGGAAAAAAAAAATTTCAATTCCATGTTTCAAACACTATCATCAAATTTTGAATGACATGAAGGAACAATATAAAAAAGATGCTTAAGTGTTCCCCAAGGCAACCCAACTATCTTTTTAAAAAATGCAATAACATGCATTTTGGGCACATTTTGGGCTACGCATGTGGAGATGGAGCTAGTGCACATTGAAGTACATTCACAAAATAAGGAGTTAAGGGTGCACCCTTAGTAAAGACTTTGATGATTGTTTATTTTGAAAGATTCTAGGAATATATTAAGAATATTCCATTTGTAAGTTGCAAAAAGTCATAAAAAAATCCTTTAAACTCAAAAATATGTTACATTATACTTTTATGTGAATATGTGTTTTTAGAGTCTTTTCAAAATTATGTCATTTTCAAGTCCTTTAAGAGTCATTTACAAGTTTTTTCAAGTAATAAAAGCATTGTAAAACACTAGTTACAATGATTAATTAATGTTTTTGAGAATTCAAATTTCATTAGATTCATTTCAAATTATTACACATGTTTCCACCATATATTAAAAACATTACCATCAAAACATATAAAAGAAAGGTGCAATAATATTAATATATATTTTAACATGAAAACATGAAAAACAAAAAATTGGTTACAATTCCTATGGCTCTATTATATTGTGAGTGTACCTTAGAATACTGTGATGACCACAAATTTCAATCACATGGTTTAACATCATGGCCCAAGATATTTGTTTTCAAATAATTTACTAAAGATGTAGGATATTGGAAACATAAACTGGCCAACACACCTTAAACTTGGATGGGAATATTTCACTACCACTTTCATAAAGATGGGTTAATTCCTTTAGCTTGCACCTCGACCATTCACTAAAAGTGGGGACCAATGCATTATTTGTTGCAACTTGTATGTATAGAAGGAACACATGGGTGTTTCCATGGTATGGTGTACACACTTCGTGTCAAAATTAAAAGTACATATAGTATTAGAAGTAGTAACATGTAAAATTTCACTCACTTTGAATTCTCTTAGAAATCACATTCAATTGATTTGGGATTTAAAAATAAAACCAATCATATCAACCATGAATGTGAAATTGATTCATAATTGTATCTTCATGTAAATGTATACTAATAATTTTATAAATCTTATTTAAAACACCTTGTGTGATAGTAGAGCTTATCAATTTTCATTAATCTAAAATTTCCACTTTATTTTTGTAGAATGATAAAAACAACATCTTTAATGGAAAAACATTTTATAACTTAAAAAATTATAATCATCAACATTACAATAACCTAATGTACTATTGAATATTTTCATATCATTTAATGTAAACTTCTTAACTTAATGACATTGAAATTTTTGATGTAGAAGATTATTCATTATGGTGGTCTCTTTGTATGTGCAAAGTTTCATGCACAAATTCCCATTAAAACTAGCATTTTTAGTTCTTTTCTTACATTGCAATGTTTGTGACACACTGTTGCAAATTAAAAACGTACTCCAATGGGTGCAAACATGATACAATGAACCAATGGGATTATTGTAAAAAAGGAACGATGCTTTTTTCCCCAAAAAAACTTTTTCATATGAATGAATTTTTAAACATTTTTTTTGCAACTTGTTATAATAAATGCTTATAGTTGTCCAAGTACATGACATTTTTTTTTCTTTATCATTTTTTAATTTTATAAATTTCAAAAAATGTCTTGATTCCTTGTAAATTTAGTGTTTCATTTTTTTAAATGATAATAATTTCAAATCATAACCAATTTCTATTTTTCTACATTTTTATGCTTTCTTGTATAATAAACTACAACTTTTTTTAACACATCATGTACATTTTACCCCATTTATGTTTGGCAAAAAACTTTTGAAGTTTTAAAATTTTGGATCAATTTTGGAATGTCCATTGAATTTTTAAAGTTTTACAATTCCACATATCTTAGGGTATGAGTGTTTTCTTAATGTGGTTAATAGGTCTTTATCCTCTTAATTATATTTCCCATCAAATGTGTTTTATTATATGAATCCTTTTAATAGCCCTTTGCAAAATTGACTCCTGTCATACATGTTATTCACTTTTAGAAGTCTTAAATCAAAACTTAAACTTAAAATTTCATCAAATAAATTTTTGGTTTGAATTCCTTGACATTTGTATGAATGAAAAAAAAAACCTTGCCATGATTACCATGGTTTTAAATGGCAAAACATAAATATTTATCCAATTTTGGTTGTTTTTTTTTACGGTCTAATGCCTTTTTTGGTTCGTTGGATTGTGATTGCATTCTAATTGGCAATTGAATTGTTGATATGTGCACCAATTTCAGAACATTATGACAGTTTAAGATGTTATCCACCTTTCATTGAATATTTCCATCAAAGAACCTCCTCCAAATATTTCTAGAGATCTACATAAAAAATGTGTTGCAATGAAAAATGTCAAATTAAGACTATTTTTTGTTTACACCATACCATGTGGAAATACCCACATGGCAATTGGGCACTTGTCCACACATGTACCATCTGTAATGTTTAATGATGTTGATGGTGGCAAGAGGGGATCTCCATAATGTAAGGCTCCATTCCATTGTCGTATATATGCACAATTTAGCCTTCAAGTTGCCATGTTGAAACATTGGGAATATAATCAATATAACACACCTAATCGACCTCAAGCATGGGGTGCAAACATGCGATGGAGTTGATAGGTGGGCATGTCATTTATTGCATTTGGGAGTTAATACGACAAATGGCAATTGGATGAATCCCATATTCAATAAGCATGTGAGGGCTTATACCCCACACCCACCAATGCCAAACGTAGATGGTTTTACCAAATATTCCTAGGGTAGTTTAACCCAATGACCAACAATTTTTTTGTATTTGGTCCAAACCCATGTGGACAATGTAGTGATTTATTAGTCAAGGAGACCAATAATTCTTGACACTTGAAGGATGAAACAACAATTGCACTTTTAGCTAAAACCTTGTTGCACATGGTCATTGTCATTGATGAGATAAATAATGTTATTAGGTTGGATGTGATTTTACATGAGGTGAACATTGGCAACAAAGTCCATCACTTCAACAATTTCAACCAACTTTTCAAACACAATTTGGAGAAAGTAGTAATGGAAAACATAGAGATTCTTGGGTTTAAGGTGTGGAGGATTTGACATAGGTATCAAACACATCAAATGTACATAACATCTCCAACCCATTAGCAAAAATATGTACATTTCAATTGTCATATTTATGAATGGCACATAATGGGCAAACAAAATGTTTCTTTAATTGATGTAGTGGTTGTGATAACTTATATGCAATAAATTTAAATACATTTTTTTAAATCAGTTTAGGGTTTTGAAATGACATTGTGATTAGAAAAATCATCATTGCACACAATGCACATAATACATCTTTACAACATACATATTTGTATATGCCATATTTTCAACATTTAACTTTCGGTTGAACCAAATTTTAAATCTTAATTACATTGATAAATGGAATAGATCACATATTTGGTGAAATAATGTCCAAAATCAAATGGCAAAAAAATTATTTACACAAAACATACAATTCATACAAAACTTATAGACCTTCATGTGGATAGGAATATAACTAATTTTTTGCATATTATCTAGTGGTTAACCCCTTTAAATAAGATGAGATTGCAATGCTTTAGTGATTTTAAGTGTGGAAACACAACCAATTACAAGATTGGTATTTTGGGGTTGTTGTTCATGATAGTCACTATTGTTTGTTGCATCTCCACCATCGTCACTAATATTGATGTCCTCATCATCACCATTGCATCATTCTTTTGCTTTTGAAATGTTTGTCCTACACAAGGTCATGATGATATTCCATTGGGCACTTGTTTTGTCACAATTCATTTGGTGGGATGTTGTTCATCAATAACCAAGATGTCATCCTTATGTGATTAATCATAATCATGTTCACCTACAAAAACCATTGTTGTTTTATCAATGGGCATTTTACTTTAAGCAACTCATTGTGTAGATGCATTTCAAATATGTGGATGAAGATGGTTGATGAAAGTAGCCACCACAACCCATATTGACACCACTTGGGGTTAAAGATGTGTTTGACATCATAGGTAGTTAGATTGGTGTGTGGTCAAAATTGAAATCATCTTGTGCTAATGAAGTTTCAATTTCACAAATGGGCATTCGTTGATGACTAACTTGGGGTTCAATGATATAAGTGGTGGGGATAGCTTGGGGTTCAATGATATAAGTGGTGAGGATAGCTTGGGGTTCAACAATATAAATGGTGACTAACTTGGGGTTCAACGATACAAGTGGGTATGTGGGAGTACATGGTTTGTGGAACCTATTGATTGCAAGTGTGTGATTTCATCATGGACCATTGGGACATGTACAATTCTGTGGTGGATGCATGGGGGCTTCAACTTGTTGTTCAATGGATCTATTTAAAATGGGGAATTCCACATGTGGTGAAACATTGTTGGGTGGCATGCTAGTGTTTATATTCCCATTGTCAAACCATATTCATTCCCAAGTGCTAACATTAGACAACAACCTTGAGAACGAAAGGTCTTCCGATGCTTCATTAGCTAAAAATTCAAAAGGGTCATGTTGACCTCATCATCTTCATATACGGGTATAAGCAAGATAAAGTGAACAACTTGATTACCTTGTCAAAATTGGAACAAGTAGATTTAAAATATGAATAAAACCCATTATAGAATTGTGAAACATTGAATGTTTTCATTTCAATGACTAAATATGATATATGTTTACCCTAATGTGCATTGATTTTCATATTTCAAATTATAAAAGTAGGTTTTAAGTAGTTTTTCAAAATACAAGTAACTTTTGACGTTTATTTTTCACTATGGGCTTTTGGTTTCAAGTAGGTGTCGAGTAGGTTTTTACAAAAAGGAAATAGATTTTGTTTTCAATGACTTGCTAAAACATATGTTGATTTTCATTTCCTAACTTATTACATATGAATTTCATTATTTTTCTAATCAAAAAGTGGGGTTGAACACATATTTTTTAGTTGGTTTCAAATGTATTTTTTAATCTATTTTAAAAATTCATTTACTTTTAATTTTCTTAGATTTAGATTCTTATAAACTTAATAGAGCCAACTAATGTTGCTTGACACATACTTTCACTTAATTTGATGTCACTTTATGGTAGTTATATGAAAGAGTCAAGGTTAAAGTGGAGATGTTTATTTTTTTGGTATATTTTATTTTGCCTTGGCCCATAACATTAAAGGGTTTTCCTCTAATTTATTACCATCATCTTCATTTTGGTTGACCTCAAACATAAAGTCTTCAAACAACATATTTTTCTTATACTAGGCATTGGGGTTAACATTGAGTCATTTTCCCACACTAATACAAATCATGATTTGTTGAAAGGTTCAAGTTAATTAATGGACATGTACATTTTGATTAAAAGGCTAGGGGTTTAAATGAAACATGTATTTTTTGATTGATCAACTTGACTTAATGGTTTATTTGATTAAATAAATCTAGTCAAATTGTACAACCTTAGTCAAAATGGCCAATGGCCTTTAGTCAAATGGAGCATTTAATCAAAATGGTTAATGATTATTAGTCAAATGCAACATGGTTTGTTACCTTATGTATCTACTTCTTACCTATTCACCCACCTATTTACCTTCCTACTTACTTACCTACATATATTTATTTATACCTTTTCACCTACCTACCTACCTACCTACTTACCTTTTTTATTTTTTTCACTTTTGTATAACCTACTTATTTACTTACCCACCTACCAACTACATATTGCCAACCTACCTATCCACCCACTTACCTACCTAAGTTTAGCCATTAAATGTAATCACTATGTTGAACCACTATGTTTAACCATTAAATTTAACCATTAGGTTTATTCAAATTTTAGTCAAATTTTAAGCATTAAGTTTAAACACTAAGTGTAGTCATTATGTTTGGCCATTAAATTTAGCCTAAGTTGAGCCATTAAATTTGGCCACTAAATTTAGCCTAATTTTAAGTGTTAAGTATAACCATTAGGTATAGCCTAAGTTTAACCATCAAATTTACCCACTAAGTTTAACCATTAATTATAATTTATGTTTAGTCACTATGTTTAACCAAGGTTTAATCATTAGATTTAGCCATTAGGTTTAGCCTATATTTAGCCATTATGTTTAGTTAGAGTTTAATCATTATGTTTTGACACAAGATTTAACCACTAAATTTAATTTAAGTTTAACCATTATGTTTAATCAAACTTTGGTCATTATGTTTTTCCACAAGATTTAACCATTAGATTTAGCCACTAGATTTAATCAAAGTTTAATCATTATGTTTAGCCATTAAATTTAGCCACTTTGTTTAACATAATCTTAGTCATTATGTTTAATTAAGGTTTAATCATTATGTGTAACCAAGGTTTAATCATTTTTTGTAGTCATTAAATTTAACCATTAAGTTCACTTTAAATTTAGCCATTAGATTTAGCCAATATGTTTAGGCATTAGATTTACCCATTAGGTTTAGCCAAATTTTAATCATGAATTTTAACCATTAAGTTTATCAACTAGGTTTAACCAAGGTTTAGTCACTATGTTTAGTGATGTGAACTAAACGTGTGAAATAAAATACTTGACAAAAATTAAAGACATTTGATGGTGTAGTTTAATGGTAAAGATTTGGTTTATCATTGTGGAGGTTTGGGGTTCAATTCTTTATATTGCAACCTATGTGCATGCTTAGAAGATTAGGGTGAATAAGTTAGATTGGGAAAGTTTGGTGAGGTTAGGTTGGGTTAGGTAGCCTAAGTTAGGCTAAGCTAGCACCTACCTACCTACCTAAATGTCTTTTTTTGACCTACCTACACTTATTTAAGGTGAAAACACACTAAAGGTGAATCACTTTTGTTCAACAAAGGTGATGTATAACAAGTATTATAATACATAGTAAACTAAAATGTTAATGGCATAACAAAATTTTTGAATTCAAAATTCATTTTAAATCAAAATTAATTTTGATCCAATAGTTAAATGAAAAGGATTGGATAAAATCAATGTACATAGAATATATAACTTATAGTTTTTCAATAGCCATAGGGCTTCATGTTTATGCTTCATGAAACATTAACAAACAAAAGAAAATTAAAAAAATAATACAGTGCCCATCTATAAGATCTCCTCCTCTTTGATAGGGTAGTGGGTTTTTCCTAAAAGTAGGATATTATTATGCATTCATTATTAAACAAATGCAAAAAGACACATTTTTTGAATGGAGTTTCATCCAAAAACTTTAAATTTTTAAATTGTCATGGATTTAATTGATGTATATCAATATCATACACCATAAGAAAATTCACCCAAGAATTCCATCCATAACCTTAGTTTTGAAGTATATATTCAAAATTTCAAACTCTATGACAAGTATTATTTTGTAATGAATATATTCCATACGTTCAAAATTTTCAATTTTTATTGAATTTTTCAAAATAATTGAGTAGATGAAGTTTAAAACTAATCAAATATACTTAAAAGAAGCAAAAATAATTCAAGATATAATGTCCATACATTGCCAAAAAAATTAATTATAAAAAGATTATATGTGTGACTACAATTTTGGGGGGGCTTAGTGTGCTTTCACCTTTTACTACCTATTTACCTACTTACCAAACTACTTATTAATTTTAAAAATAATAATCTCGAAAATGATTTTAATAATTTAGGTATAAATTTGACTAGTCAAATAGTCAATCACTTTATCAATCAAAACGATAAGGTCCAAATTGACTACCTAGTCATGTTGGTAGGTATAAGTTGACTTGTTTAAATTCATAAGGTGATTTTTTTCATGCTTGTCATTTTGGGTATTTTTTTTCTAAAAGACTCAGTGAAAAAAAACCATGAATTGTAATAATGACAAGAACTTGTTCTTAGTGTAAATATACAGAAAATCCTTCACCCACTTTAACATGAATTGGTTTCACATTTTGGTTTGGACAAATGAATGTGAATTCCAATTCCATTCACACTATGACATAGAACACACGTGTGCCAAAATGTGATGGGTAATGGGTGTAAATGTGTGTGCACTAATTCCAATCAAATCCCACCATTCATGTGGGAGCAAGTTGGGGTCTTCAATTGATGGGTGTCAAAAAAAGGCCCTCAATTTTCAACAAAGTCAACAAAGTCCTATAAAGCTTGGGCATAGGTCATCAGGCTATTAATGTTTTTTTGTAACACATGGTTGAGTCCTTCCTTGGCATTTACATCATCATGGAGTTGAGCTTCAACTAATAAGTATAGATTGAAAAAGGCTTCTACATAATGTAGGTTGATCATCGACATTTTCCATCGATGGTAAAATTGTTATTTGATTGCATTTGTAAGGCTCAATGGTGATGAAAATAGTTGATCTATAATGATAAGACATGTTCTAATGTTTTCATGACAAGCCATGCTTCTCCATGCAAGGTTGTTTGTCATCAAATGCTTTCAATGTCATTAAAATCGGTTTCACTATGTGCACAAAGTTGGCACAAGTATCCCAAAATTTGTCCTTCCTTATGTTGGTTCAAACATATCTTGCCTTGGTGAGGAACTTGTGTCCATGGGTGTTACACAGTGTGTTGACAAAAGTTGTCCATCCAAGGTTGATGAAAGTTTGTTCAACAATAGGTTTCATCTTCAACAATCGTTCAATCATTAAGAAATTAGTTACAAAGCATGTCTTAGTAGGGTTTTGAAACATTAGGTTGGTTTTGTCACAACAAAAAATTGCAAGTGATACATCACAACACCAAAACGTGTCTTTCATGATTTGGACATTTACGACTAATGTTCTAATAAAGTCATGTCCTTAGTCATATACTTCACTCAAATTTGTGATTACATTGCAATTATATTATGACTACATGACTAGATTAAGACTATTTTATGACTACATTATGACTACATGATTAGCCTACATATATTAATAAACTATCTATGTTAGTAGTTGAACTAAATGTAGCTATCTACTAGCTATTTATTAGCTACCTATAAAGTAGCTAGTACCTATGGGCTAGTACTACCTATTATCTACCTACCTACTATGTAGTACATATGTACCTAACTACTTACCTATTAGGTATAGGTAATACATACCTACCTATTTACCTACCTACTAAATAGGTAGTATGTACTTACCTACCTACTACCTACTTACTACTACCTCTAGGTACTACTTACCTATTACCTATTAAGCTAGGTACTTACTAGGTTATTAGGTAGGTTCTAAGTTTTTAGGTAAATACCTAGGTACTTAACTTATAAAGTAGGTTAGAAAAAAATGTTTATAAAAATATGGTGACAATTTTTGTGATGTAAAAATCATGTGGTGCAATGGTTAAGTGAGGGTTAAGGATTTCTTCTTTGAATGTGGAGGTGAAGGGTTCAAGTCCTCACACTTGCAACTTAGTGAACTAGCCTAACTAGATTAGCTTCTTAGTTAAGTTAACTTACATTCCTAACATATAGGCTAGGTTTTTAGCCTTTATACCATGTGTCTACATGGCATGGGTGGAGAACATATTTATTTTATATTTAATGAATTATATCCAATGGCCATAATTTATGGATCTCATCAAGCATTGATGATTTCCATGACTTTATAATCACAAAGGTCATAGTTGCAAATTGTCTTGTGACTAAGTATCCTAAATGACATGTCCTATTCGACTACATAGTCATGTAGTCATAGATGTCTTCCATGACTAACAATCTAATCATAAATCAAGTCGCAAAAGATAGCTTTTCTTGTAGTGCATGGTGTTAATTACCATATGAAAGAAACAATAATTTTTGCCCTTTCCACAATATGCTTCACCTAGGTTTCTATCCCCTAATCTTTTAATAGTAGGTTCAAACAATGAGCTACACAACCTTGAAAATATAGGATTGGAAAATGATGGATTATAAAATTAACTGCATTTTGCATGTTGGGTTTATGATTCACTTTTGATGCCACAATGGTCATTTATGCAAAGTGCATTGTGTTTAAATGCCTATAGTGAATAACATGATTTTGAATTTGTCAATCTAAAATTGGTAATACATTAACATGATGATCATGAACACATTTGTAAAACTATATTTTGAAAAAATGTATTCATTATCAATAGTGGACTTTTGAAGTTCAAAAATATAAACTAGTTGGTTGATTATATTGTTAACAAATTGAAGAAGTCATATTAAATTACATTCCAAAATGTTTTAGAGTGATTAAAACTTCTTCAAAAAATGAAATAATAAAATTATGTGCAAAATCTTTTTCTTTAAAGCCTTAACCAAATGATAATTATGAACTTTTGATAGGTCAAAATTGGACTTTATTTCAAAAGTCCTTTTGAAATAAATTTTTTGTTGTTTAAAAAAAATAAAATGTTTAATCAACATATTTTGAAAATCTTTACATTGACCTTAATTCATATGGACTTTATGGGTATTCTTTTCAAGATTTCACTAGATGAATTCATGTCCTATGCAACCACTTATTAAACAACTAGTGATCCTCAACAATTAAATAAACAATTATGAACCATATTTGTAACTATTTAGCTTATGTGGCAATATGTGTAATTGCAATCTAGTGGTTATTACAACTAATGGATTAATGGAATGAACGTTTAACATAATGTGATCACGTATTCAATTTTATATACTCTCAAGCTAAAAATGTAAAGTTGTTAAAATGACTAACCAACAATAATAACTATGACATTATGATATTGCGTATGATATTGAAAGGATTTGGTATTCTATGTAACTACCTATTAAACAAATTATAATATTATTTAAGATCTTTGATGTAGAAAATTAATGTCCATCACTTTACATTTAACATGTGCAATTTTGCCACATGGTGTAAATATGTAATCAAATTAACATAATTATAGTCATAACTTAATTGTATATTGTGAATTTATCAAAAATGTAAATAATAATTGACATCATACATCATAAAATATAATTTAACATGCACATTCATATATTTTTTCATAAGTCATTTTGTAATGGGAATAATCATGTATGCATTACATGAAAACACATGTGTATATGAAGTTCATGTGGAATCATTTTTTAGGGATTCATAAAAATGTTATATTTTAGTTTTTTATTTTTACAAATGGCATGCATCCAGGTACAAAGGTTTAATCAATGATAATTAAATTTATTTTAAAAAATTAAATCATGTGATATGTATGTGTATGTTTATAGTTAAAGATTTTACATTGAAATTTTTGAAATAAATATTTTAAATTGATATAATATATTTACATCTAAAAATTTGAAATTACAAATTTTTTATAGAAGTATGGAATTAAGAATATGGATTAAATTTAGTTCAAAATTTTAATTTTATTTAAATTTATGACCCAAAATATTAAATCAGTTTAATTAAATTATTAAAAAATTCAAAATATAAATATTAAATATTAAATATTAAAATGAATTAAAAATTAAAAATTATATTTTATTTATAACTAAGATCAGAATTTTAAAACATTAAATTTGAATATCGAATTAAAAATATTTATTAAAATAAATTATAATTATGTAATTAAAATGTGAAATTCATTTATTATAAACTTACATAATTAAATAATGATATGAATATGCATAAGATTTGAAATATGCATGTTTATATTTATGCGATGACATAATATATCACAAATTGAAATATTGGTTAAATAATTAAGGAGTTGGTTTGTGGCCATGGAGATGAAGGTTCAATTCCTTCTGATGACATTTTAAACTTGGTTTTAAATGACTACAATATGACTACATGGTGTTATAAATGACTATAACATGACTACATGTGTCATGAATGACTATAAAATGACTACATACTTTTATTTATCCATGTGAACATTACACATAGTTGTTTTGGACACAACTTGACACATGTTATGTTGAATTGCTTAAGCAAGTTGTCTGGCACAACTTTAATGACCATAGTGGTTTAATCCAAAATGATTATAAATCTAGTTGTAAACATAGTTATTTTTTTCTCAAATCCTACTAGTGTTTCCAAGTGACATCCACCATGACAAATAACATCAACGATTTTTGATATAGGTTTTAACTTAGGTTTAAGAGGTTTCATTGGTGGTTGAACATTTGGTAGTGAAAGATTACAATATTGAAAATTTGAAATTAACAACCATGTCCATTTGATCATTGATTAAAAACTTGCTATGGATTTGTATGGAATTTTTATTTGCCAAAAATGAACCTCTCAACCATGCATTCACCATGTTCGAAAAATTGTCTATATAAATATGTACAATGTTGTCCATTCCAATGGTTTCAATGTATCTAGCCAAGGCATTTCATATGTAGTGGGCATTTTAACATTTTTGTTGTTTTGTCAATGACACCTAAAAATACATCCCCATTAAGATAGGTAAACATCATGTTCAACAATTAACATGTTATAGCATTGTCCCAACCATTAGGACAAATGTTTGTTCCACACTTGTGAATGGAATTCCACATCCTTTCAATAACAAGTTTGGACGTGTCAACGTTGGATCGTTTCAACAAACTTGTGTGTAATTCATGGTAAGATACATGGGGGCTTATAGTAGCACTATTATAACTCATGGTTTATTTGATTGGAAAATTAAACAAAAAAACCAATCATTTTGACATTTCATCAATTTGATCACAAGTTTAATCATATTAGACAAGTTGATTTGAACATGTCCAACTTGACTAGTGGTTTTTTTGATTGACCATAAAATGGTCTTTTTGACTAATCAAATTAGACAAAAAATTGGGCAGCCAATAAAATTTAATTAAAAAATAGTTCAATTTTTAAATATAAAAAAAAATAGATAAATACATAATAAGTACCCACCCACCCACCCACCCACCCACCCACCATGGCCTCCTACCTACCTATCCACAACCCACCTAAATACTATACATTTACACACATGTATAAGGTATATATATGAATATACATATTCCAAATGACATAAGTTGGTAAGGGGGATTGAACCTTGGTCTCCTTGGTTCCACACCAAATGTCTTGGCCATCAAACCACCACATCACTTTGTAAAATAATATGTTACCAAATGGATTTAACATATTTCCTTGAATTTCAATGAAATTTTTGATCAATGTGTACAATGACATTTGAATTTCAATTTTTTTCATAAGTAGGTAAATAGGTACCTAATTAGGTAGATCATAGGTACACATGCCTACCTACCTATGTTTTTGATGTACATACCTACTTATGTAAAATATAGGTAAGTATGTAAGTAGATAATAGGTGGGTAGGTAGGTAGGTAGGTAGGTAGGACATATTTGGTTAGTAGGTATGAAGGACGTAGGTAGGTGTATGTTAGGTAAGTAGGTAGGTGGGTAGCCTAGTAGGCATAACAAATAGGCTATCTAATTAAATTAATATAGCCAATTTGACTAAGCCATGGGCATCTTGATGGACCATTTTAAAAACTTGTCCCTTTTGATTAAATTTATGATTTAAAATTTGGTCAAAATGGTCACTTTACTCAAAAAACCAACCAAAAGAATCATGTGTCTTTCATGCCGCATGCCCTTAGTCAAAGTGAACATCCTTTTGGTCAATGAGGACATTTTAATCAATTGAAATATTTTGAAAAGCCATGATTTTTAGTAGTGTAGGTTCAAGATTTTTGTATAAGTAGTGAAGTTGTTTTCATAGCTTTTAAAAACATTAGGTGTCATGCAACAATGAAAGGGATGTCCATTTTATAAAAAATAGTTGCCCATTTAAACTTGTCCAACAAGTTTTTTTTGTTGAGTTTAATCTTTATTGTGATGAAACTTGTCAAAAGGTTCAAACATCATGATTTGTGGGTCTATTAAGACCTTCTATGTTATTTGTAGTTGGGGTGCAAATTTGAACCCCTTCCACTTGAGATATCAAAGCAAATTCTCCTTCCATTGAAGGGTTCAACATTTCAACTTGCCACGTTTTTTTGGTAATCCATTAGGGATTAGTACAACCACATCATGTAATGGTCAAAAAATAATTCCCCCACAAGTGGCAAATAAAATTGAAATTGTACCTTGGGTGTTCTAATTTAGACTTTAAAATTGGTCATGATAGAATTGATGACCAAAATTGTTCAATCACAATTTTGGTAATCAAAACTATTTAGTTGCCAACGTTTTAGTCACCGTAATTCTAATAATTGAAATTTTGATTGAACAATTTTGATTGCCAACATTATGACAACTGAATAGATTTGGTTATGAAAACGATGTCAACTAAATTTATCAAATTTGGCTACCAAGCATTTAAAGGTAGACCAAGTGAAAGAAAAAATTGTTTGCATTTAACATAATGGATGAAAGTAACACATCTAGACAAACATTAATGGGACAACAAACATAAAATGGGTGTATCTTGTCATTTCTAACAACCTTGCCCTACACAAATTAAACCTTTAAATTTTCAAAAAAAATTCTAGATTTTGACAAGTTGGTTTTTGGAAATTCAAAATAATATTTAAATTTAGACAATTTGATATTTGGATTTTCAAAATAGTTTTTTGATGTGGACAAATTGGTCATTAGATTTCCAAACCATTTTTTGGATTTCATGAACTTGTTCATCAAATTTCCATAAAACTAATTTGGACTTCATGAATTGGCCAATGAATTTCCACATTGATTTTTCAAACTTGACTCCACATACTTTATTTCATAACAACAAAACCAAAAAAGGCCATCTATGACCACACAATTGAGTCGTAGACCTACCCAATGGATTTCAAATCCCGCAAGGGACAATAGTAAAACAAATAAAAAATATGTGAATAAAAATATAAGGTGCAATATATTGGTTGTTGGGTAAAGGTTATAAGTTAATTAGTTAAAAAATAGGGCGGACTTTATTCAAATAATCAATTTAATTATAATGTAGGGTATGAAATAATTTGAAATAATGTATTATAATTAATATAGGGTGGCTTTAATATGTATATATTAGAAAATTAAATAATAATAGGGTGATAAAAAATAGGTTGAATAATTATCTAATTCCCCCCTAAAAATGGTCATTTGACACACGTAGATCTCAAACTTTACATTAAGTGTCCCCCATGTGTTTCAAGTTCAAGTTTAAACCTATAAAATTTACTATTTAGGTTTGAAATTCGAATAATTACCCATACAACCCAAACGAAACAAAAATTATTCTACCATAAGGTAAAAACACAGTCAAAGGAATCATTGAAGTGAATGGACATTCTTTAAAAATTGCAATTTTTGATATTTGAAATATCACAAGGGAAACATAATAGTTTGGATTGTCATAAATGTTTTTGGAATATTTTCCATGAATTGTAAAGTTTCTCAAAGCTTGACACAAATAAAAAATGTTTTTACATGTTCAAAGCATTTAAACTTTGACAATTCATAGTTTTTACTTTTTTCAAACATTTTTTTTTCTATTAAATGTGCACCATTCCTTTTGAAAATTGGAGAGGATTTTAACATTTATGATCAGAAGGTCAAAAAAATTGAATTAATGAATTTTTTTAATAACTGATTTGAACACATTTCATTCAACGTGTTTTTGCCTTTAAAAATTATGAATTTTGAAAATATGGCTTTAACAAAACATTAGTAGAATTCCTATGTTTTGAAATTTGATTAAATGAATTTTTTTTTCTTAGAAAGCCAAGGGCTTGAATGATAATGGGTATCTTTTGACTAATCAATTTGATTAGAGTGACTGATTTAACAATTAGTCAAATTGGACTTTAAAATACCATTTAATCAAATTGGTTAATGGTTTGGTCAATAAGACAACCTAATTTAGTCAAATTGGCAAGTTCCCTAATTAATAAGGTCACCTATTATACTCAATCAATAGGGTTAACTAAGTAAGCCTAGTCAAAATGGCCAATGGCCTAATAAAAAAGGCCAATTACAAATTCCAATATTAATTGGGTATCTTGACATTACATTTAACATTTTGACTATGTTTGATCAATTTTTAAAAAGTTGAAAAATGTAAAAGTTAGCTAATCATAATTAAATGAATCATGACCAAATTAATTATGATTAAACTAATTATATATATATATGGTTTATCTAACTATGGTTAAATTGATTATATTGAAATCAATTATGGCTTAATTACCTATGAAAAAACTAATTAAAATTAAAACTAACCATAACCAATCTAACCATGGTCAATTTAATCATGTTTAATTAACCATAGTTTGTTTAGTTGTATATGTTTAAACCATGGCTAGTTTAACTATATTTAATTTAACCATGATTCATTTATTCATAATTAATTGTTTCATCATTTTTTTGGCCATATTTAATTTAATTCTGACCAATTTAACCATAAAAATAAATTAACAATTATAAATAGTTTAACCATTGTCAATTTAATAATAGTCGGTTTAGCCTTAATAAATTTAACCATGATAATTAATTTAACCATTCTTAGTTGGGCCATTATTGGTTTTCCCATAATGAATTTAACCATGGTTACTATAAACATAACTAAATTAGTTATATTTATTTTTTACATATTATTGTTTTACCCTAATAAATTTAACCATAATTAATAGACCCTTAAAATATTTATTCATTGTTCAATTTAGGCATATTAAATTTATTAATGGTTAATTTAACCAAATTTATTCATTCATAGTTTGTTTTAACCATTTTTAGTTTAACCATGTTTAATTTTTCCATAATTATTTTAACCATTTTGATTTTAGCCATAATTATTTCATTCATGTTTATTTTAGCCATAATTAATTTTTTCATAATTGATTTTTCCATAAAATATTTATTCATTAGTTAGTTTAGCCATATTAACTTTATTAGTGGTTAGTTTAATCAAATTTATTTATTCATGGTTAGTTTAACCATTTCTAGTTTAGGCATGGTTAATTTTGCCATAATTATTTTAACCATTTTGATTTTAGCCATAATTATTTCATTCATATTATTTTAGCCATAATTAATTTATGCATAGTTGGTTTAACCATAAAATATTTATTCATTGGTTAATTTAGCCATATAAACTTTATTCATGGTTAGTTTAGCCACAATTGGTTTAACCATAAAATATTGATTCTTTAGTTAATTTGGCCATATTTATTTTACTTATGGTTAGTTTAATCATATTTAATGAATTCATGGTTAGTTCAGCCATTTCTAGGTTAGTCATAAAATATTTATTCATTAGTAAATTTAACCATGGTTGGTTTAGCCGTAAAATATTTATTCATTGGTTAGTTTGGCCATATTTACTTTACTTATGGTTAATTTAACCATATTTATTGTATTCATGGTTATTTTTAGCCATTTTTGGTTGTGCCATGGTTGGTCTAGCCATAAAATATTTATTCATTAATTAACTTGGCCTTATTTACTTTTTTCATGTTTAATTTCACCATATTGTTTTACTCATGGTTAATTTTACCAATTTTAATTTAACCCTAGTTGGTTTTTCCATAATTATTTTACCCAAAATTAATTTAGTCATTATTTATTTAACCATTATTTATTTAGATATGGTTAATTGAACCACAATTAATTTAATCATGGTTATTTTTTCAAAATTATTTTAAATTTTTGGTTGGTTTAACCATTATTAGTTTAATAATCAATAATTTTTCCATAATTAAATTTTCGTATGTTAAAATAGCCACCTATTTAACTTATGTAATGTAAGTATGTGGTTAAATAGCTTAAATATAATTAGCTTATATGTAGATGTATTTATTTATACATACCTTACCTAAACCCTACCTATATTCCACCTATTTACTTGTATTTTAGCCTATAGGTAACCTAATTATATAGGTGAAGGTAGGCCAATTATATACCTATGATAAATTATTAGTTAATTAACTAATTATTGACCTAAAATACACTAATGAATGTGTAATTAAATAGTTAAGTATTAATTATTACGAATACATTGTTGATAATATATAATGAATTAGGTCAAATTTGTAAAGATTGATCATAATTTGGTTGTAATTATTAATTATAATTAAATAACTAGACATTAATTATTACTAATTTTTATTTCAAGTTAATTAACATACATATTTACCTACCTCTTTATTTATTTATGTATTTTACTTAGTTATTTAAGAATAATGTTGTGTGAACTAAAAGGCTCTAGTGTTGTGTGGAGATGAAAATGTTTATCCCTACTAAAAATTTGTCTCATATTGTTAATCATCTTTTTCCAAATGATGAACAATATAAATAGATGCACCATAAGCATTCAAGACACAAAAAATATTTCAAAAAGGAAGGCCACTTGGGATGAACCAATTGAAAAGGCTCAACCTTAAAGGCCAAATGCAAAATGAAATAAGATTTTCCTACCTAGGTCATGTAAGTGTAGGCTTAATCTAAATGGTGTACATTTAAGCCTTGTAAAAGTCATAGCTTAGGTTGCCTTAACCTACTTGAAGCTTTTATACCTAGTTGTTAATTATAGGCTTGTAGACCTAGGCCTAGGAGTTTAGGTTGTAGGTTCCTAAACATAGGGACTTTAGAAGTAGGTATCTAATTTTAGGCTTAATTTAGGTTGCTTAGGTTCTATCCATGTGGCATAGTCTAATCGCCAATGTTTAAATGCCATGTGGCATAGCCTAGGTGGCCAATGTTTAAATGTCATGTGGCATAGCCTAGGTGGCTAATGTTTAAATGCCACATGGCATTTGCCTAATCAAAATGGTGTTTGATTAGTCAAAAAATCATTTGACTGTTGTATTGACTAGTCAAAATGACTAATCAAAAGTACTAGTTGAAATGACTTAGTAAAAAATGCCCACCTATGCTTGGTCAAAAAGCACACGGCCTAGTCATAATGGATAGGTTCAAAATGACTTGTCCAAAAAATGACTAAAAGGCTTTTTTCATGCCTTCCCAAAATGGGTCTTTTTTGACAAAAAATTTCTAGTAAAACAAATTTAGGAATTTTAGTAGTGAAAGTTGTTCATATTTATATAATAGAGGTTATGAATTACATGTGTCTTGCAATCCTTGGAAAAAGATTTTTACCTTGGGGCCCTTAGTTCCTTTTACAAATTTGTCACACCATATATGAATTGTGAATTTGCAATTAAATTATGAAGTGAATTATAGACCTCACATCACTATTGAAGTTCAAAAAAATACACAATGAACCAAAATCAATCATAATTAAGTTGACAAATGGACTACAAACCCCTACATAGTTTTAGATGTTCATATAAGGTCCCAAGTCCCCAAAACATTGGATCAATCACAAATAATCATATTGGACTATAAACCTTTTAAAAAAATTCAAAGTTCAAATGGGGACCCAATAGGGGTTGTAAAGTCATAATGAAGTTGCAAAATAAGCTACAAACCCCTAGAGGTATGCTCAAGGCCAAATAAAAACTATTCATTCGCTAAAATCAATCCTAATTTGATGAACTCAATTGAACTACATAGTTCTACAAACTTGTTCAAATTCAACTAAGAAGGCAATAAATTGAAATCAATCATAATCAATTGCCATATAATTTTACATAATTTTACATTGTTGATTAATGATAAGTACCCAATAAGTCACAATTAAAAATAAAAAAAACATTACCAATTGAGTTTTAGATGTCTATAGACTTATTCAAGGTCATTGATTAAATACACAATGAACTAAAATCAATCATAATCAAGTTATTGATATCAAAATGCAAGTGTTGTTTGAAAGACCACTTTGGAAATCCTTGGACTACAATTGTGCATTGGTAAGAAGCATTGTAACATTTCATAATGTTTTAAAGCATTTCATTACATGTACTCACCCACAACCTTATGCCAACCTTAGTTTACTTAAATTGACAAAAATGCCACATCAATGACCACTGACGGGTTCATAGGCAATTTTTAAAAAATATGTTCAATCACAAATGCATCCATTAGAGGAAAAAATAAACAACCCAAGTATTTAGACTATTTGTTCATAGCTATGGGGACATTTTGGGGTACAAGCCAATATAAGTTCCATCATTTATGAACAAAAAACAAGGTTTTTTTTTTTTTTGGGGCCCAAAAAGGTTTTTTATTTTTGGTCTTGAAGGCTCTTAATCATATACTTCAAAGATTCTTTAAAATGAAAATCTTTTAAGGTGTACCATTCATAATGAAAAGGACCTAGTCTTTAAGCAAGTTTTCCCTAATATTTTTATCCCTGTCAATATTAAATAATAAATTAATTAATGAATTATCAAACATTTTGTAATACAATATCTAAGACTATCATATTTTTAAATTTTATCAATATTACTCACTTTGTGTCCTGGATATGATAAAATAGGACTAGGTCAAAGAGTGAAAAAAAAAACACAGATACTGTGACCAAAATTTAATACACTTAAAAAAATGTAAACCTTTTAAACCATCCACAAATTTTTAAGGTGTCAACCAAAAAATTTAGTAACAGGTACTAAGTGTAGAAATCGGTTATAATGTTATTTCAAACCAATAGTATAGGACAAGAATTTTGTTTGGCAAAACAAGTGGTGGAATAAGTTTAAATTTTTCATTGTTTAGTTTTGGTTTAATGGCTAGTTACTATTTAAACTTAGCTAGGTACATGTTGGATAAAACAGTTGAATTTTTGAACTTGTATATAGACTTATAAGAGACATGGATGATGATTATTTTCTTATTTGTTCATATTTCATTTTTATTTTTTCTATGAATAATAAAAATAAAAATTTCTATTTCTAAGTTTTGATTACAATAGTTTTTCGACATCTAAATTTTTTGAAAACAATGAACTTGTAGGCTGTTGTGTAAACTTGTTTATACAAGCACATTTCAATTTTAAAGAAAAAATTAAAAATTAATTTAAAAAATCTACATTTAGTGGGAAAAATGTAAGAATCCCATTAACATAGGGTTCAAAAAAACTCACAAACTTTCTGGCAAGGTGAAAGTAGGAAAAAATGAACCAAACAATGTATGGATAGTCCTTAAAAATTGTTTTTTGAAAATTTGAAAAATCACCATGGGAACATATATCAAAAAATTTGTTTTATTTTTGAAATAATTTTTTATATAGTTTTCAAAGTTGCATCTACAAAATTTTCATGAAAATTCACCATGTTTCAAGAATCTTTTTATATGTTTAAAACACTTAGGAAAAACATGTAGCCAAATGATTTTAAAAAAATAAAAGTCCTTTTTCTTTATTAAATGTTCACCAATTGCTTCAATCTTTTTGTGAACTTTAGTATATTCCATAAAAAGGGATCCACATTTTAAAAATAAGAATACATATACCTTTTAAAATTTTAATACTCGAACATTTTTAAACATTATTATAGTTTTGAATTTATAATCATGGTTCAAAATAATTTTATAAATTTGACTATAATGTAAGGCTTGATACAAAAAAATTTGAGTTTTTATCATGTTATACATCATAAATTTGGCCTCAAATTTGATATTTAGTTTTTAAAACTATGTGAAAAATGTAGTATAAACTAATAGAAAATTGCAATGTGGAAAATGCAATCCTTGGAAAGGAGTTTAATTTTGTTACAATTGGTTCTTTTTTTCATGCTTTCATTTGCCAACAAATGAAAAATGAACACAAATAGAGTAAAAAAGGTTTCCAAAACTTAAATTATTAAATACATTGACTTGTAGATTATCGAAAAAAATAAAAAACCTACCAACATTGGTTTTTTAAGGTCCCAAAACCTAAAAATAAAATATTTGTTTTTGTTTCCTTAACCATTCTTTGAGGTGGTTCTTAATGGTACCACCCAAGGATGCTTTCATTTGTGTCCTAGTCCACCCAAGGAAATACTTTGTTCGCAAGTTACTTAGTGTGGGATCTTTTGGTGGTTCTATCGGTCATCTAGTTCATCGTCAAGCCATTCTTCCTGCATTTTCAGGTAGGCTCAACCTCCCTTTTGTGGTTCGGACTATTGCCCTTGCATTCTTAAGGTGTTGGGCATTAATCACTCCTACATTTATCATTCATTTTCAATAGGATGATCACCTTATTCTTCTCAATGTAATGGCACATGTTGAAACTGACATTTCCCCATTCTAGATGGCATTACGAAATGTCCAAACCATGTTACCTTAAGGTGTCCATTTTCATGGCCCACCTTTTGAAAACTTAATGGTTTAGTTTTACCCTTGATTGTAAGTTTTTTTAATGGAACGTTTACATGAGTAGGAGTTTGCTTTCCTTTTAATAGACACTCTTTCAGATATTGCACAAGCAAGTCTTCGCTCATGTGCGAGTCCAGGGGCAAGTGCTTAGTTCTTAATTTGTTTTACCACACCAACATTTCATTTATCATTGATTCACTTTCTTACAACACTACATACTCATTTTGGTTTGCCACATCTTATAGTTGCACACCTTTTATGATGTTAATGTGTCATACCACTAACGATTTAGATACCCATTTGTGTTAGTGTCCTTATAGGAATGAACATATAATAGCCCATGACACATTTCAGGATACTGTTGCAACTATTATTTTGGAAAGTGGAACACATGTTCAGAGGAGGTCTCCCCCCTTTTCCCTCACCACATTCGACAACGAATGGATATTTTTATTATTAGAGACAACTTCCATATTTTGATGGACATTGTCATTGTTAATTCAACTCACACAAATATGGTGCAATGAACATTGACAACAATAGCACATGTAGCAACAATGGTTGCTCAGGAAAAGGCACGATCCTATGTTAATAAACAATAGGTGATGATTTCATTCCCTTTGTTATTAAAACATATGGGTGTTTTCATTCTTGTTTTGATACATTTTGGATGGGTGCAGTTTTTTTAAGGTGTAACAAAATATTGTGACGTCACTTTCTCTACCTTTTTTACTTAGTTCTTTTTACTATGTAAAAACACATTTATGGATGATTATGATGGAATCTAATAATTTAATAATTTAAAATAGGATTGTAATAAGGATTAGGCCCTTTTTGTCTTGTGTGGCACACCTTAAAAGATTTTCACCTTGATCACTTGTGCATAGATCACTATTGCACATTATCAGTGGTCTTCTTTAATCCCCTCGAGGTTCATTTCTCATTATCAACAACATGTGTCCATAACCCTGTAGCATGCACAAATCATCGTGATTTTCAACGAACTACTACACTTGGTCGAGATTCCTCATCTTTTCCACACATCAAAGCTAATGCTATAGCCATAGCTAATCACTAGTCAATTTGTGATAGATGACAATTTTTTTGTCTTAAGTTTTCTTTGTTATCATTGATTATCATTTCATAGCCTTGGATCATATTTGCATAGGATTTTTTTTTCCTAATTTTTTTGTTGATTGTTGGCTTTCATTTTTTTTTCTTTGAGTTGTGTTTACTTGTACTTTGACAGATGGGTTGCCATTGTTGGTTTTTTATTTAGGGTTTTTCTTGTTTGCTAGCAACTTACAAAGATACATCTCAAGTTGGAGAAAAAACTATAATCTGGTCCCATCACCCCAAATTGGTTAATGATTCAAAAAGGACTTTTCAAAGAACATCCAATAAAATAATATATTCACAACCTTTTACAATATCTTAATATTCTATTTTCATGAACGTGCAAAAAAGAAAAAACACTTTATTCATGTAATATTCTAAACATTATAAAATTCCAAAATTCCTTTAAAGTACTTTTTTTTCTCTTTTCTTTTGGTTAGACGCTTGTACATTATAGAGCACGTGGCAAAACACTGACCCAATACTAAGTAACATCTTTTACATCATTTAGACCACCATGAATTCATCAATTGGAATTTTCACTCGTTCTCCCCGACCGGGGACTTTGAAATAAAGGCTTTCCCTGCTGGGAGTTCTGCATGGTATGCTCGTGAACTAGGCAGTCTTGGAATCATGATCTGCACTAGTAGTAGTTGCAATCTTCACACACTTGTATGTAAGAATCATATATGCACAGGGAGAGAGAGAGAGATCACTAGTTAGCTGCGGTTCAAAAGAATCTGATGGGGAGCTCCAGAAATTTTTACTAACAACAGTTTGCTTTTGCTGAACTAGCTAATAATTTCAACCATTAAAGTTTATGCTTTGGGTTCTTGTATAATTTATACAACATTGATCTGCAAGATGAGTTGCTGGTGCATCTATGCTTGCTGTTGACTGTTCAAATTGTGACTGAATTTGATTAATTCATTTGCATCCATTGTTGTTGTTGACTGTTCAGATTGCCACTGAATTTGATGAATTCATTTGCATCCATTGTTGTTGTCGACTATTCAAATTGCGACTGAATTTGATTAATTCACTTGGTTTTTAGAAATCGTGTGCTAGTGTGATTTTTGAATATTCTTCTTTCCTTGTCATAACTAGTCTACAATTGGATGGCTCATGATGAGATTTGCAAGCTTCTTCTTCTACTTCTTCTTCTTCTTCTTCTTCTTCCACTTGTGTTTGGTAATTGGATGCAGTCGGTAGTACTAATCAGCCCGTGAGTTCTAGATCAGCAGCCTGAAATCATTCTGTAGTGCCACTTATTATAATTCCTAGTAAACAAGAGATTGCATTGAAGAGAAGAAACTAATTTTTGCAAAGAGTACTTGACGAGACAGCTGACGATCCGGTTCATGTTTCACATCTTCTAATTGCTGCCAAATATATATAGGTCCCGCTGAAAAGAGTTTTGCTTCTTCTCTCTTGTTTTTTGGAATCAGTTTGTAATCAGCCATTGTTGGAAGAGATTAGGTGCCTGAAATATATCAAGCTGCAGTGATCTAGCTAGTGCTCATGAAAATTGGGAAATACCTAAGCCAAGGGATGAAGAGAATGGGGGGGGGAGACTGGGAATCAATCCAGTACGTAGAGAAGATCCAAGAGATGTTGAGTAGGGCCATAAGAGACCAAGAGGATATGTGGAAGATACTTCTATCGACGTGCAGTACTCCTGCTGATAAGTTGGGAGAAAATGCTGGAACTTCTCAATTTGGTGATCAGGTGCAGCAACAGCTGGAAGCAGGCTGCAACCAGCAGGAGCAGCAGCAGCAGCAAACTACTTGCAGCCAGGAGTTAGTTCCAGAAAGGATTTTGAGGCCTCTGATGGGTAAGATTGAGAATTCATTAGACTGGTGCCACCTTGCCCTTTGTCGACTCAAAG
>Ga0116231_10000374_pt1 | contig 74083 bp, 64 predicted proteins | sample S1TSphgellanicum_2_FD_89695 | JGI IMG/M metagenome (GOLD analysis project Ga0116231, IMG submission 89695) | Host-associated microbial communities from peat moss isolated from Minnesota, USA - S1T2_Fd - Sphagnum magellanicum MG | ecosystem: Host-associated > Plants > Peat moss > Unclassified...
TGCGTGCCGCCCTGAGGGTTCAAACCCTTCCGCACCATCACCGTGACCCATTCGACCGTCTCCTGGTCGCGCAAGCAATGTGTGAACCGGCGGTGCTCTATACCGCCGACCCACAGCTTGCGGCCTATTCGGAGCTCGTGGAGCTTATTTAGCTCCCTAACCCTTAACCGCCTTCAGCACCTCCGCCACGTGGCCCGGCACCTTGACCTTGCGCCAGACCTGTTTGATCGCGCCGTCGGGGCCGATCAGGAAGGTCGCGCGGTCGATGCCCATGTATTTGCGGCCGTACATGCTCTTTTCGACCCACACGCCATAGCGCTCCAACATCTCGCCCGATTCGTCGGAGGCGAGCTTGATGGTCAGGTCGTGCTTGGCCTTGAACTTATCGTGGCTTGCAGCTGAGTCCTTGGAGACCCCGATCACCACCGCGCCGGCGTCGTCGAACTGTTGGCGCATTTCGGAAAAGCCGATCGCTTCGGTGGTGCAGCCGGAGGTGTCGTCCTTAGGGTAAAAGTAGAGCACGACGGTTTTGCCCTTGAGCTCGCCCAGGGCGACGCGGCCGGCGCCGTCGGTCGGCAGGTCGAAGTCGGGCGCCGCATCGCCCGGTTTTAGGTCAGCCATGTCTTATCCCCTTGTTTAAGCGCCCCTATATCGGACGCACCAATACGATCTTTTTGCGCCCCGCTGCGAGCTTGATCAGGCCGTCGGCGCCGATATCGGCGAGCGTCACCATACGCTGGGCGTCCGGCTCGGCACGATCGTTGAGCCGCAAGCCGCCGCCTTGCGCCAGGCGGCGCGCGTCGGAGCGCGAGGAGGCTAGGCCGGCGTCGGCGACCAGGGCCGCAAGCTGCACGCCGACGTCAAGCAGAGCGCGACCGACATCGACGGTTGGGAGGTCTTCGGACGTCCGGCCTTCCTCGAAGGCGGCCTTGGCGGCGGCGGCGGCGGCGGCGCTCGCCTCGCCGCCATGCAGCAGCGTGGTGGTCTCGTTGGCCAGAATCTTCTTGGCCTCGTTGATCTCCGCGCCTTGAAGCGCCTCCAGCTTGGCGATCTCGTTCAGCGATAGGTCGGTGAAGAGCTTCAGGAAGCGGCCGACGTCGGCGTCTTCGGTGTTGCGCCAGAATTGCCAGTAATCGTAGGGACTTAGGCGGTCGGCGTTCAGCCACACCGCCCCTTGCGCCGTCTTGCCCATCTTTGCGCCCGATGAGGTGGTGACGAGCGGGCTGGTGAAGCCGAAGGCCTCAGCCTGATCGACGCGGCGGATCAGCTCCACCCCATTGACGATATTGCCCCACTGATCGGACCCGCCGAGCTGGAGCGCGCAGCCATAGCGTCGATGCAGCTCCAAAAAGTCGGTCGCCTGCATCAGCATATAGTTGAATTCCAGGAAGGTCAGGGGCTGTTCCCGCTCCAGCCTCAAGCGCACGCTGTCGAAGGTCAGCATTCGGTTCAAGGTGAAGTGAACGCCATAGTCGCGCAGGAACTGGACGTAGCCGAGTTGATCGAGCCACTCGGCGTTGTCGACCGTGATGGCGTCGCTCGCGCCGTCGCCAAATTGCAAGTACGCGTCGAACGCCTTGCGGATCGAGGCCATGTTGGCGGCGATATCGGCCTCGCTCAGCATCTGGCGTGTCGTGTCCTTGCCCGACGGGTCGCCGACCTTGGTCGTGCCGCCGCCCATCACCACGATGGGTTTGTGCCCCGTCTGCTGCATCCGGCGCAGCATCATGATCTGCATCATGTTGCCGACATGAAGACTGGTCGCCGTGGCGTCGAAGCCAATGTAGCCAGCCACCACTCCGGCTGCGGCGCGGTCGTCCAGCCCTTCCAGGTTGGTGCATTGGTGCAGGTAGCCACGCTCGGACAGAACGCGGACCAGCTCGGATTTAGGCTTGAATTGCGACATCGCCCGGCGTGTAGCACGGGCAAGGCTTCGGTTTGAAGCCGCAACGCAGCAACAGGTCTTAATCCATGCGAGTCTTGGGGTTTATGAGCGGCACGTCGCTCGACGCAGTGGATATGGCGGTGCTGGAGACGGACGGGCAGGCTTTGCAGGCGTTTGGCCCCGCGGGCGAGCGCAAGTTGCGGGACGCGACGCGCGCTGTGGCGATTGAAGCGACCGAGGCCGCCAAGGCTTGGGCCCGCGGGGCGCCGACGCCGGCCAGTTTCGCGGCGGCGGCCGAGGCTGTGGCGCGGGAGCATTTCGAGGCGGCTTGCGCCTTTCTGGCGGAGAACGGCCTGACCTGGCGCGACATCGACCTGATCGGATTCCACGGCCAGACGGTCTTGCATGAACGGCCGACGCGAGCGCGTATCGGCCGAACTGTGCAATTGGGCGACGGTGAGCTTCTAGCGCGGCTGACGGGCGTGCCTGTCGCGTTCGATTTCCGTAGCGCCGATGTCGCCGCCGGCGGGGAGGGCGCGCCGCTGGCTCCGATCTATCACCAGGCGCGGGCGGAGGCGTCCGGCGTCGCGCCCCCGTGCGCCGTCCTGAACCTCGGCGGCGTCGCCAACGTCACGCTCTTTTCGACCACGGGCCCGCCGCTCGCCTTCGATACGGGTCCGGCGAACGGCATGATCGATCTGATGGTGCAAGCCAGAGGCCTTGGCCGCTATGACGAGGACGGTCGATTGGCGGCGGCGGGCCGGGTGGACGAGGGTGTGCTGGCGACGCTTTTAGCCCATCCCTATTTCAAAGCCGCCCCGCCCAAGTCGCTGGACCGTTTCGACTTTCCCCTTAGCGTCGTCGATAGCCTGAGCGCGCCAGACGCCGCGGCCAGTCTGGTCGCCTTTACCGCCGAAACCGTCCGTCTGGGCCTCGATCTTGCGCCAGAGCGGCCGCGGGTGCTGATCGCCTCGGGCGGCGGACGGCGCAATCCACAGCTGATGGCCGCTATCGCCGCGCGAGCGGGGTGCGAGGTCGTGGCTGCTGAGGCGGTCGGCTGGCGCGGCGACGCCATCGAAGCCGAAGCCTTCGCCTACCTTGCGGCCCGCACCCTTGCCGGCCTCCCCATCTCGTTTCCGAGCACGACGGGGGTGGCGGCGCCGATGACCGGGGGGCGGATCGTGCGGCCGTGAGAGTCCGCCTTGCCTAAGCGGCGCGCCGCGCCGCCGCGCCCTTGGTCGTAGCCCGGCCGCCCAGGGTGAAGCGCTGAACTAGGCGGGCGAGGGCGTCGGATTCCTGGGCCAGGACTTGGCTGGTCGCGGTGGATTGCTCGACCATGGCCGCGTTCTGCTGAGTGACCTGATCCATCTGGTTCACGGCGGAATTCACTTCCCTTAGCCCCGTGGCCTGTTCCTGGGCGGAGGCTGCGATGCCGGCGACCCGACCATTGATCTGCTCGACGAGGTCGAGCAGCCGTTCGAGCGACTGGCCGGTGCGATCCACCAGTCCTACGCCTTTTTGCACCTGGGTGGAGGAGGCGCCGATCAAGGTCTTGATTTCCTTGGCGGCTTCGGCGGACCGTTGAGCCAGGGCGCGGACTTCCGAGGCCACAACGGCGAAGCCCTTGCCGGCGTCGCCGGCTCTAGCCGCCTCGACTCCGGCGTTGAGGGCCAAGAGGTTGGTCTGGAAGGCGATTTCATCGATCACGCCGATGATTTTGCCGATCTGGTTCGAGGAGCTCTCGATCTCCTTCATCGCGTCCACGGCCTCTCGCACCACCTGCTTGGAGGCGGTGGCTTCTTCCCCGGCCTTGACCATGACCGCAGCGGCTTCACCAGCGCCATCGGCGGATTTGCGCATGGTGGCGGTGATCTGATCCAGCGCCGCGGCGGTTTCCTCAAGGCTGGCGGCTTGCTGCTCGGTACGACGGGACATGTCGTTCGCCGCCTGGGCGACCTCGTCCGACCCGGAATGCAGCCCGCCGATGGCCGCGGCGATCTCGCTCAGGGTCTCTTCCAGCTTGTCCATGGCCATGTTGAAGTCTTGGCGCAGAGCCTCGTAATCGGGCGCAAAAGGCTGAGTCAGCCGATAGGTCAGATCGCCCTCTGAAAGTCGGGCCAACGCCTTGGCCAGCGCGGCGACGGCGGTCTCCACCGCCTGACGCGCCGCGATCCGTTCGGCTTCGTTAAGGTTACGCTCGGCGTCCGACTTGGCGCTCAGGGCGGCCTGGCTAGCTTCCAGCCGGGCCTTTTCGATGGCGGCGGTCCGGAAGGCGGTGAGCGCCTCGGCCATCTGACCGATTTCATCGTGACGGCCCTGGCTGACGATGGGGGAGTCCAGATCGCCCTGAGCAAGGCTGCGCATACGCCGGGTGAGATCGCCGATCAGGGTGGAGACGGAACGGCTAACCAAATACATGGCGCCTATGAACCCCAGGAGCAGCGGACCTAAGATCAGCGCCACCTGCAGGCCGGCGCCGATCAGGTTGGTGATGACGTCGTCGACATAGATGCCGCTGCCGACGACCCAGTCCCAAGCCGGAACGCTCAGAACATAAGAAATCTTAGGCTCTGGCTTTTTGGACCCCGCTTTTGGGAAGAAATAGCTGACGAAGCCGCCGCCGTTGTGTGCGGTGTCCACGAAGGCTTTGACATATCGAAACTTATGGGCGTCGACCACATCGATGCGGTTCTGACCGATAAGTGTCTTGTCCGGCACGAGCAGAGTGACGCCATCGCCTTGATAGGCGAAAATATAATTTTTCCCATCGTAGTGGATCGCCTTCAGCGTCGCCAGAGCCTTAGCTTTGGCGTCCGCCGGCGTCATGGCGCCGGACTCCGCCGCATCGACATAGGGCTGGATTACCGTGCGCGCGCTTTCGACCAGATGCTGGGCCTCCGATCGCTTGGCGGCGAAGGTTAGGGCTGCCGTGCGCTGGAGCATTACGCCCATTGTTGTCAGCGTGAGCACGCCACAAAGAGCGCCTACGATGCAAAGCTGAGTCGAGATCGAAAGTCGCGAAATGAATTTCAATTTACCCTCATGAAGGCATTTTACGACTGCACGAATGTTATCCGATATGATCGAGAGGGTTAATCGAGCGTTATTGGGTCTAACTATACGCGCATGAAATACGATATACGGGTCGCGACCGTCCCCGGAGCGCATAGGCGACCTCGCACCTCCTGAGACCACAACGCCTAATCTAGCGCCCGCCACCCGACGGTCGGCGGCTGTTCGAAGGGTTGGGCGAATCGGTAGGCGGGGCCGAGTGTGGGCAGGCGGTCGAGGATCGGGTCTAGCATGTTCAGACGGCCCTCATCTTCCAGCGCCCAGGCCAGGGCGCGCTGCATGTCCTTCAAATTGGCGGAGAGGGCGTGAACGATGAAGCTTTCGGGGCCGATAGGTTCGTCGCGCGACATGCGATTGATCAGGGCGGCGTCGATCAGCCTGACCATGCGGCGCCGGTCGGCGTCCATCGCCCCGCCGGTTTCGCCATGGAGCAGCCCGTCGATCGCGACGATACGATCGGCCCAGTCGCCCGTGAGGACAGCGCGGCGCACGTCCGGTGTCCGGGCATGGAGCCACTTGTCCAGCATCAACGGCAGCCGGCCGTAGTGGCGAAAGTCGAGCCCGGACGTAATCTCTGGGGCCATATGAGTCTTGGCGAACGCCTCCCAGTCTTCGCGCTTGCGGGCGTGGTGAAGCGGGTCGTCCGCGAGCGCGGAGAAGGGGTGGCCGATCTGATAATCTCGCAACAACGTCAAGGCGAACCGTTCGCGCTTGAGGGTCAGGCCGCACGTGTCGATCAGATAGGCCTGGAGCGCGATTTCGGGCCGCAAGCAGGGGGGCGGCAGGATATTCATCCCATGCGGTAGCCAGTCCCAGACGCCAGCGTAGAGGCGCATGACTTCGGGCTCGCCCAGTGCAAATTGGTCGTTGCAGCCGTCCGGGGGTTCGAACTCGCCGGTCTGCACCGCGATGGCGCCCGGGGCCGGCGCTTCGCCGCGCCAGCAGCCGTCATAGATCGTATCGAACCGGGTGCGGCAGATCAGATCGTAGGCGGGTTGGGGCGGCGCGGACGCATCGAGCGCCAGGTTCACGCTGGCGACCATGGAATAGAACATGTCCAAGATGGTGAGCGGCGGCGATACTGGAAAGCGGGCGGCCATGGCCCGCTTTTCCGCTAAGAACATCGGCCGCGCGCTTGCAGCCATCGCGCGGGGCGAATAGGCTGATTTGACCGCTTCCAGCTCCGCCGCCTCGATATCGTCCCAGGTATGGATGAAGACATCTACCGCGTGCCCGTCGAAGAAGTTGAACAGGCTTTCATAGGTATGGCGCCAGGAGCGCGGTTGGCCGCTCAAGCAAATGGCAAGACGCATAGGTCGCTGCTCCTCGCGAATCGAACCCGCAACAGATGTTACGTTTCTGACACGAGGGCGTAAATGCGAGCGTGGTCTTGAGCTTGGGGTTACGCCGGTTCGCGCATCCGCTTGTCGAGATAGGCGCCCACGTGCCGCTCGACGTCGGGCAAATGATGGCTCCAATAATGATTGGCGCCTTCGACCAGCTCATAGTCGATGGTGATACCCTTTTGGGTGCGCAGCTTGGCCACCACGCGCTCCACCTCTGGCGGCGTGGCGACCGTATCCTGGGTGCCGTGTAGGAATAGACCGGACGCGGGACACGGAGCCAGGAAGCTGAAATCATAGACATTGGTGGGGGGCGACACACTGATAAAGCCGTCCGTCTCGGGCCGGCGCATCAGGAGCTGCATCCCTACCCAGGCGCCGAACTGATAGCCGGCCATCCAGCATTGCGAGGCCGTTGGGTTGGTGGTTTGGAGCCAGTCCAGCGCCGTGGCGGCGTCGGCCAGTTCGCCAATGCCGGAGTCGAATTCGCCCTGGCTCTTGCCGACGCCCCGAAAGTTGAAACGCAGCGTCGCGAAGCCGCGCTTCATGAACAGGTGATAGAGCTGCACGGCGACGGGATTGTTCATATGCCCGCCTGCCTTGGGATGGGGATGCAGGATCAGCGCGATCGGGGCGTTTTCCGTCTTCGCCGGCGCATAGTGCCCTTCCAGCCGACCGGCGGCGCCAGTTAGAATCACTCCAGGCATAAAGCTATCACTCCAGGCATAAAGATCCGTCGTCTTCGCCGCCCCGTTCCGCAGATGTCGAGAGGCGATACAATACTTGATCGGGTTAGTCGGGTATCCTACATGGTATGGATCAAACGAGGTTACCCCGGCGGGTTGGCGGTCTAGCACAGACACAGTGCGAAATGCTCGATATTTCCGCGCCGGAGGCCTGCAGGATTTGATGGCGATCTACAGAGTGAACCCCGATGCGGCTCGGAACGAAGGGACGATACGCCGTTATGGCCATGACAGATCTGGCCGCCCACGGGCGTGAGCGCGCCGTCGCCTTGGCCGAGATCTCGGGGCGCCAGCAAATTTCCCTGGCTTATCTGGAACAACTGTTCTGCCAATTGCGCCGCGCAGGCCTGGTGAAGAGCGTGCGCGGGCCCGGCGGCGGCTACCGTCTGGGCCGACCCGGCGACGCCATTCCCATCGCCGACATCGTCTCCGCCGTCGATGAACCGATCCACGCCACCCGATGCGAGGGGGTTTCCACCGGATGCATGGGCGACGGCGAGCGTTGCGCCACGCACGAACTTTGGGATGCGCTGGGCCGTCGCATCGAAGACTTCCTGGCTGAGGTGACGCTAGACGACGTGGTGGCGCGACGGTTGACTCCCGAAAGTCAACGCCCGGTTCCAGAGGCGGTGTGGTGACGCGCGCGCTCCATCGGCCTGTGTATCTGGACCACAACGCCACCTCGCCCGTGCGCCCGGAGGCGCTGAGCGCCATGGTGTCGACCCTGGGCCAGGCCGCAAACCCGTCCTCGGTTCATGCCGCAGGCCGTCGGGCGCGGGCCGTCGTCGAGGACGCGCGGGCGGTCGTGGCTGACCTGGTGGGCGGACGGGCGCCCGATGTGATCTTCACAAGCGGTGGCACGGAAGCCAACGCCTTGGCCCTGGCGTCCGCTACGGGCTGGGCGACGCACCTGATCGTCGGCGCCACCGAACACGAGGCGGTGGCGGCCAATGCGGCTGCCAGCGGGCTTTCGGTCGAGATCTGGCCCGTAGACGCGAACGGCGCGGCCAACTTGGAATGGTTGCAGGCCCGACTCGCGGGCATGAGCGGCGGCGACCGGCCGCTTGTGGCGCTGATGCTCGTCAACAACGAAACGGGCGTGATCCAGCCTGTCTCTGCGACCGCGACTTTGGTTCATGCGGCAAAAGGTTGGCTACACGTCGATGCGGTGCAGGCGGCGGGCAAGATCGCTATCGATATGGCGGCGCTCGGCGCAGATACCCTGGCGCTGTCGGCTCATAAGCTGGGCGGCCCTCAAGGGGTCGGCGCAGTGGTTCGAACCCAATGGACTCCGATGCGCCCGGGATTGCGTGGCGGCGGGCAGGAGCGGGGTCTTCGCGCCGGTACCGAAAATGTGGCGGGTATCGCAGGCTTCGCCGCCGCGGCGCAGGCCGCTTTGCGCGACCTCGACCGCTTTCAAGCCCAGGCGGCCTGGCGCGATGGCGCCGCCGAAAGGCTTGTCGGCGCCGGGGCGATTGTCGTGGGGGAGGCGGTCAGCCGCCTGCCCAATACGCTGTGCGTCGCCGCGCCGGGTTTCTCGGCCCAGCTTCAAGTCATGGGGCTCGACCTGGAAGGTGTTATGGTCAGCGCCGGCGCCGCCTGTTCGTCGGGCCGGGTCAAGCCTAGCGGCGTTCTCACCGCCATGGGCTTATCCGGCCTGGCCGACTGCGCCATCCGCGCGTCGGGCGGTTGGACGACGACGGAGCAGGATTGGAATCGCTTCGCCGAGGTCTGGTGTGCGGCTTACAGCCGCCACATGACTCGCGCGCGCACAAAGGAGTTCGCCTGATGGCGGCTGTTAAAGAGACTGTTCGCACCGTCGAAGCCCTTGACGTCGATAAGTACGCCCACGGCTTCGTTACCTCCATCGAACAGGAGTTTGCGCCCCGCGGTTTGGACGCCAGTACGGTGCGCTTCATATCCGCCAAGAAGGGCGAGCCCGACTGGATGCTGCAATGGCGGCTGGAGGCCTATGAGCGCTGGCTGGCTATGGATGAGCCGGACTGGGCCAAGCTCAGCTATCCCCCGGTCGATTATCAGAACCTCTACTACTATGCGGCGCCCAAGCAGGAGGGCGACGGCCCCAAGAGCCTGGACGAGGTCGATCCCGATCTCCTGGCCACCTACGCCAAGCTCGGGATTCCTTTGCGCGAGCAGGAGGTCTTGGCCGGCGTGGTGGGCGCGCCGCGGATCGCGGTGGACGCGGTATTCGACAGCGTGTCTGTGGCCACCACCTTCAAGGCCGAGCTGGCCAAAGTCGGCGTCATCTTCATGCCGATCTCCGAGGCGCTACGGGAATACCCGGAGCTGGTTCGCAAATACCTCGGCACGGTGGTGCAGGTATCGGACAACTATTTCGCCTGCTTGAATTCGGCTGTCTTTTCCGACGGTTCGTTCGTCTATATCCCGCCGGGCGTTCGTTGCCCGATGGAGCTATCGACCTATTTCCGCATCAACGCCCAGGAGACGGGCCAGTTCGAGCGCACCCTGATCGTCGCGGATAAGGGCGCTTACGTCTCCTATCTCGAAGGCTGCACCGCGCCCAAGCGAGACGAGAACCAGCTCCACGCCGCCGTTGTCGAGCTCGTGGCGCTTGAGGACGCCGAGATCAAATATTCCACGGTCCAGAACTGGTATCCGGGCGATAGCGAGGGCCGCGGCGGTATCTACAACTTCGTCACCAAGCGCGCCGACTGCCGCGAGGCTCGCGCCAAGGTGAGTTGGACCCAGGTGGAGACGGGCTCGGCCATCACCTGGAAGTACCCCTCCTGCATCCTGCGCGGCGACGACAGCTCGGGCGAATTCTACTCCATCGCCATCACAAACGGGCGTCAACAGGCCGACACCGGCACCAAGATGATTCACCTCGGCAAGAACACTCGCTCGCGGATCATCTCCAAAGGCATCTCCGCCGGCCGGTCGAGCAACACATACCGTGGCCTTGTCTCCTCCCACCGCAACGCCATCGGCGCGCGCAACTTCACCCAGTGCGACAGCCTCCTGATCGGCAAGGACTGCGGCGCCCACACCGTGCCCTATGTGGAGGCGCGCAACGCCCACTCGATCTTCGAGCATGAGGCCACCACGACGCGCCTGTCCGACGACCAACTGTTCTACTGCCAAAGCCGCGGCCTCTCGGCCGAGGAGGCGGTGGCGCTGCTCGTCAACGGCTTCGTGCGCGAGGTGCTGCAGGAGCTCCCGATGGAGTTCGCGGTAGAGGCGCAGAAGCTGGTGGCGGTGAGCCTTGAGGGGAGTGTGGGGTGAAGACGTTTACCGTACATCCCGCTCATCCCGGCGAATGCCGGGACCCAGATTGAAGGGCGCCGACCTATGACATTGGCGCCAATATATTGTGGGGCGCAGACCTATGATCTGGGTCCCGGCATTCGCCGGGATGAGCGGGAAAATAGGCCGTGCGTTCCATCTAGATCGTTCGCTTCGCGATACCAGACTACAAATCGAAGATAACCGTTAGAAACCGCTGATCATGCTCTCCATACATAACCTCCACGTCTCCATCGGCGAGACGGAAATCCTCAAGGGCCTGTCGCTGGATGTGCCGGCCGGCGAGGTCCACGCTGTGATGGGTCCGAACGGCGCGGGCAAGTCGACGCTGAGTTATACGCTCGCCGGCCGCCCCGGTTACGAGGTCACGACCGGAACTGCGACGCTGGACGGCGAAGACCTGCTTTCCCTGGCGCCGGACGCACGCGCGGCCAAGGGCGTGTTCCTATCGTTCCAGTATCCGCTTGAGATTCCAGGCGTGCCGGCCATCACCTTCCTGCGCACCGCCGTCAACGCCCAGCGCAAGGCCCGCGGCGAGCCGGAAATGGGCGCGCCGGAGTTCCTGAAGACCGTTCGGGCTAAGGCGGCCGAGCTGAAGATGGACTTCGAGATGCTGCGTCGGGGCCTCAACGTCGGCTTCTCTGGCGGAGAGAAGAAGCGGATGGAAATCTTGCAGATGGCCATGCTCGCGCCGCACCTCTTGATCCTGGACGAGACGGATTCGGGGCTGGACATCGATGCGCTGCGGATCGTGGCCGAAGGTGTCAACGCCATGCGGTCGCCGCAGCGCTCCATGCTGGTCATCACCCACTATCAGCGGCTGCTCGACTACATCGTACCCGACAAGGTTCACGTGCTGGCCGGGGGCCGCATCGTGGCGTCGGGCGACGCCGACTTGGCGCGCCAGCTGGAGCGGGAGGGCTATGACCGGATCGTGGCGGAGGCGGCATGAACGCCCCCGTAAAGCTCGATCTCAGAGACGTCTCAACCTTTCCCACCCGGCGGGACGAGGCGTGGCGCTATAGCGATTTTCGCCGCGCCGCGCCCACTTATATCGAGGTCGCGCCGAAGATCGCTTCGCCGGAGCCCGGCGGCCCATTCGCTGCGGTCAATGGGGATGAGCTCGCCTTCGCCAACGGCTGCACGGCGAATGGGGAGACCCACGCCGAGCTGGACCTGGACGGCGGCGTTCAGCGCTTGCGGTTCGTCACAGACACGCAGGGCGCTGGGTGGCAGGCGCACGTCGTTATCAAGGTGGCGGCCGGCGCGCGTGTCACGCTGTTGGAAACCTATGAAGGGCAGGGCGCGGCCTATGTCGCAAGCGCCAGTCTCAGCTTCGTGCTCGAGCCCGGCGCGAGCCTCGAACGCATCGTCCTCCTCGTCGAACCCGCCGACGCCGTCAGCGTCTCGGCGGCTGACGTGACGCTCACCGCCGGCGCCAGCTTCGCCCAAACCGTGGTCGCGACGGGCGCCAAGCTCCAGCGTCATGAAACCAGCGTCCTGCACCCCGGTCAGGGCGCACAGTTGCGGATGGACGGCGTCTATCTCTTGGGCGACGCGCGTCATGGCGACCTGACCACGGTCGTGTCCCACGCCGGCCCCGGCGGCCAGACCAACCAGCTCACCAAAGGCTTGGCCACGGACTCTGGCCGCGCCGTGTTCCAGGGGCGGATCGTGGTGGAGCGCGGGGCGGACCAGACAGACGCCCGGATGCGCCACGACGCTCTGCTGCTGTCGGATCGGGCGGAGATCGACGCCAAGCCGGAACTCCAGATCAACGCCGACGACGTCTCCTGCGCACACGGCAATACGGTCGGCGCCCTGGATGCGATGGCCCTGTTCTACATCCAGTCCCGCGGCGTGCCCGACGCCCAGGCCAAAGCACTCCTGACTCAGGCGTTTGTGGGCGAGGTGCTGGAGCGGATCGAACATGAGGGCGCGAAGGCGATCGTGCAGGCCTTCGTGGCTGAGCGCCTGGAAGGACTGCTGTGATGGACGACGCCTCGAGCCTTCTGAACCACCCCGCTATGGGTGACGCCGCCACCTTCGACGTCGAGGCGGTGCGCGCCCAGTTCCCGATTCTGTCGCGTCAGGTGCATGGCAAACCGCTGGTTTATCTGGACTCCGCGGCGTCGGCCCAAAAGCCCCGCGCGGTGATCGACGCCATGGTCCACGCCATGGAGCACTCCTACGCCAACGTTCATCGCGGCCTGCATACCTTGGCCAACGAGACGACGGACGCCTATGAGCAGGCCCGCGCCAGCGTCGCCCGCTTTATCAACGCTGCAAGCCCTAACGAGATCGTCTTCACCAAGGGCGCGACCGAGGCGATCAACTTGGTCGCCGCCTCGCTCGGCCTGGACTTTCAGCCCGGCGACGAGATCGTCATCTCCGAGCTGGAGCATCACGCCAACATCGTCCCCTGGCATTTTCTGCGGGAACGCCAGGGTGTCGTGCTGAAGTTCACGCCGGTCCTGGACGACGGGACGCTGGATATGGACGCCTACCGCGCGCTCCTTACACCCAAGACCAAGATCGTCTCCCTGGCCCATATGTCCAACGTCACGGGCGCGATCACGGACACGGCTGCGGTGGTGGAGGCGGCCAAGGCGGTCGGCGCCCTGACCCTATTCGATGGGTGCCAAGGCGTGGTGCATCTGCCGGTGGATGTGCAGGCTCTAGGCTGCGATTTCTACGTGTTTTCAAGCCACAAGCTGTTCGGTCCGACCGGTATTGGGGCGCTGTGGGCGAAGCCGGACGTGCTGGCGCGCATGGCCCCTTATCAGGGCGGCGGCGAGATGATCGGCAGCGTCTCCATGGAGGCGATTACCTATGCCGATCCACCGCATCGGTTCGAGGCCGGCACGCCGCCGATCCTGGAGGCGATAGGGTTCGGCGCGGCGCTGGACTGGCTGTCGGGCCTGGATCGCCCCGCCATCGCGGCGCATGAGCGCGCCATGTACGATCGGGCGATGTCTCGGCTGGCCGGCGCGAATTGGCTGCGGGTGATCGGCGATAGTCCCGATAAGGGCGCTATGCTGTCCTTCACCGTCGAGGGCGCCCATGCCCACGACATCGCCCAGGTGCTCGATCGCTACGGCGTCGCCGTGCGCGCCGGCGCCCATTGCGCCGAGCCCTTGATGCGGCGTTTCGGCGTAACATCGAGCGTTCGCGCGTCGTTCGCCCTATATAACACCTTAGCGGAGGCCGACGCCTTTGTGGACGCCCTTTTCAAAGCTCGCAGCTTCTTTGCGTAGACCCATGACAGACCTTGCCCCTGACTTGACGCCAGAGACCCTGACCCCCACCGCCGACATTGCGCCCGCTGACGAAGCCACGTCAGCGGCTGACGACGCCGCCGTGTCGACCCTGCCTCAAGAGGAGCTGGATCGACTGACAGCGGCGCTGATCGAGCGGCTGAAGACGGTCTACGATCCGGAAATTCCGGTCGATATCTACGAACTTGGCCTGATCTATCGCGTCGACATCTCCGACGACCGCGACGTGCTTGTGGATATGACCCTGACGGCGCCCGGCTGCCCCGTCGCGGGCGACATGCCGGGGTGGGTGCAGGACGCGGTCGAAGGCGTGGAGGGCGTCCGAGGATGCACCGTCAACTTGACCTTCGATCCGCCTTGGGACCCGTCGCGCATGTCCGACGAGGCCAAGCTGCAACTGAATATGTTTTGAGCGTAGGCGTCGCCCCATGTCGATCGAGATGAACACCCCTCAGCCTGGCTTAAGGGTTCGCCGCGAACGGCCCAAGCTGATCTCCCTGACCGACGCCGCAGCGGCTCGGGTTCGCGAGATCATGGCCCGGGCCGATCAGCCCTACGCCGGCTTGCGCGTCGGCGTGAAGAACGGCGGCTGCGCGGGCCAGGAGTACGTCATGGAGTACGCGCGCGACGTCAATCCGCTGGACGAGCGGGTCGAGGACAAGGGCGTGCAGATCTTCGTCGACTCCAAGGCTGTGTTATTCCTGATCGGCGCCGAGATCGACTACGAGACGACCAAGCTCTCGGCCAAGTTCACCTTCAAGAACCCCAACCAGACCGACGCCTGCGGTTGCGGCGAAAGCGTGACGCTGAAGGCGGCCGAGTTCGAAGTCTAAAGCCGCGCCTCAACGGCCCTGGAAAACGGCCGCCCGCTTTTGCTGAAAGGCTGTAACGCCCTCGACGAAATCGTGCGAATAGCCCGCCTCGCGCTGGCCATCGACCTCGATGTCGAGCTGCTCGGCCCAGCCGGCGTCCAGGCTGGCCCACATCGCGCGGCGGATCAGGCGAAGCGACATCGGACCCGCGGCGAGTTGCTTGGCCAGCGCCAAGGCCGTCGATGTCAGGTCGGCGTCGGGGACGCAGCGATTGATCAGGCCCCAGTCCAGCGCTTGGCGCGCAGCGATCCGCTCGCCCAACAGCGCCATCTCCATCGCCCGCGCCTTGCCGATCAGGCGAGGCAGCAGGTAGGTCGAGCCGCCGTCCGGGATCAGGCCGATGCGATTGAACGAAAGTTGGAAATAGGCGCTTTCCGCCGCCACGATCAGATCGGCCACGAGCGCGAAGGCGCAGCCGATGCCCACCGCCGGTCCATTCACGGCCGCCACAATCGGGCACGGCAAGTCTCGCATGGCGTTAACCAGGGGATTGTAGACGTCCCGCAAGGTGTCGCCCACATCTCGGGGGCGGTCGCTCGACGATGTCAGGGAGCCCGAGGCGCTGAGATTGGCGCCGGAGCAGAAGGCGCGGCCCTCGCCGGTCAAGACCACCGCGCGTACCGCCAATTCGCCAAACGCGATTCGTTCGAAGGTCGACGTCAGAGCGTGGGTCATGCTGTGGTTGGCGGCGTTCAGCGTCGCCGGATCGTTCAAGGTCAAGATCGCCACGTCGCCATCGATGGCGATCTTCAAATTTGGATGGTCCAAGCCCGTCTCCCTATTTTCGGAGACGTTAAACCATAAAGCGGCCTCAAGCGACGGTCTTGAGGGCGAGCTCTCCGTTCGTCACGAGATTTCGCCCACCGTGCTTAGAGGCGTACAGCGCGATATCGGCGCGCTCAACCAGTGACGCGGCGGTCTCGCCTTTGCGATATTGCGCCACCCCGATGGAGACTGTGACGGCGCCCAACTCTTCGTTCGTCGACCGTCGCTTGAGCCGCCGCGAGCCAATCTCGATACGCAGCGTGTCGAGCAGGCTCGCCATCGTGTCGGCAGTGTCGCCGGGTAGAGCGATGGCGTACTCCTCCCCACCATATCGCGCAGCAATTCGCGGCGCCTCGCCGAGACGACCGACCACGCTCGCGACATATCGAATAATCTGATCCCCCGTCTGGTGCCCCCAGGTATCGTTGAACCGCTTGAAGTGATCGATATCCAGAATCGCGACCGATAAGGGCTGGCCACTGTGCGCCGCCTGGGCCACGGCTTTTTCGATACCTTCCTCCCACGCCTTACGGTTGGCGAGGCCTGTGAGGGCGTCGGTCATGGCGTCGCGCCGAACGACATCGAGGCGCTGCTGCAAGCGCTGCACTTCCCCCGTCGACTCGGTCAATCGCGTTTCCAGGGCGCTGCTTTGGCTTTGGATCAGGCGGGTTGCGTCCGCCAGCGTCTTGAGCATCTGGGTCAGGGCAGGCCGGTCGGCGACGGCCAAAATCTCGCTCGCGCCGGCCAAGGTGCGGCCATAATCGGAATGATCGCGCTGAGCCTCCGCCAAGGTTCGACCAATGCCGTCGATTTCGCGAACCAGTTTATCGCTCGCGGCGCCCAGATCGGCCCCCAACACATGGTGGGCGAGGTGGGCGGCGGCCAGTTCCGCACTTTTGGCCTCCGTAATGGGTTCGCCGGCGGCGGTCAGGCGCTCCACTTCCGCCGCCAAGCCCCCTGCGGGATCGGCGACGATTTGCAGCCAAAGCTCGAAGTTGAGCGGCGTCGGCCAGACCTTACAGCGCTGCATATCGGCTAGAGCGCGCGCCGCCAGATCGTAGGCGCCAGGACTGCGAAGCAGCAGATCGATACCGGGGGACATTCAGGACTCCCGCAAATTCTATTATGACTAGATTGTTTAGCCGGTTTGTAAAAACAGAGTCTTAACTGTCTATAAAAGGTTTAGAAAATTTCAACCGTAAGGTCGTCGATTAAATATTGTCATTTCATATAATTAGTCAGTCTTCAGCCGCCGCGGCCTTACGAAGCGGCGCAACCGGCGCCGCGCGAAGAAGGAAGGCCGGCGTGTCGGCCCCGAAACCGACCACCGAGGCGTCACGACCAGAATCGCTACGACCAGAATCGCTACGACCGACGTCCCGGCTGGTGTCCCGCCGCACGCTTTCAGTCCGACCGCTCTCGACATTGGGTCCGCGCGCCGGCCGGCGTGGAGTGCGCGCGGGGCTGGCCTCGACGGCCCAGTCGCTGGCGTCGACGAAGGGTTGCTCGCTGTCGCTATCCGCCGCCGGGATCGCCCGCGGCGTGACAGGCTCTTCGCGAAGACGCGGGGCGCGCTGTCGCCGCGGGGGCGCAGCCTCGACCTCGGCATCGCTATCGCGCGGGACGGCGTCGCGAGGGCCGCGGTCGCGGCCTCTGTCGCTGCGGCCGTCGCGGGCGGGTCGTCGCCCGCGGTCGCCGCCGATTTCGATCGCCGACCAGTCGATGTCCAGCACCACCGTCTCCGGCTCTTTTTTGGTGAGTTTCAGCACCTTGTCGTAATTTCGCGCGTCGTCCGGCGTAACGATCATAAAGGCTTCGCCGGTGCGCCCCGCCCGGCCGGTTCGGCCGATGCGATGCACATAGTCGTCGGCATGAAAGGGTACGTCGTAGTTGAACACGTGGCTGACCGCGGGAATGTCCAATCCGCGCGCCGCCACGTCGGAGGCGACCAGGATGCGAAGGGCGCCCTTGCGGAAATTCTCGAGCGTACGCATCCGCATACTCTGCTCCAGATCGCCATGGATCGGGGCAGCGTCGATGCCGTGGCGGGCTAGCGATTTCGCAACGATATCGACATCGGTTTTGCGGTTGCAGAACACGATGCCGTTCTGCACCTCGGACTTGGTGATCATGGCCCGAAGCGCGGTCCGCTTCACCTTGGGATCGCTCGATGGGGTCTTGGCGATGAACTGAGAGATGGTGTCCGCGGTCTGGGCCGGTCGGGTCGCCTCGATCCGGGTCGGATCTTTCAGGAACTGGGTGGTGAGGCGGGTGATCTCCGGCGGCATGGTGGCGGAGAAGAACAAGGTTTGCCGCGAGGGCGGCGTCAGCTTGAAGATGCGTTCGATGTCTGGAATAAAGCCCATGTCCAGCATCCGGTCGGCTTCATCGACCACCATGATCTGCACGCCGGTTAAAAGCAGCTTGCCACGCTCGAAATGGTCGAGCAGGCGGCCGGGCGTGGCGATCAGGACATCGACGCCGCGATCGAGCTTTTTCACTTGGTCTTCGAACGACACGCCGCCGATCAGGAGCGCCCAGGTCAGCTTTTGGCCGGTGGCGTATTTATCGAAGGCGGCGGCGACCTGATCGGCCAGCTCCCGCGTGGGCGCGAGCACCAGCGAACGGGGCATACGCGCCCTGGATCGGCCGGCGGCGAGGCGTTCGATCATCGGCAGGGTGAAGGCGGCGGTTTTGCCGGTGCCGGTCTGCGCTATACCGAGCACGTCGCGGCCGGCGAGCGCCACGGGGATGGCTTGTTCTTGGATGGGGGTCGGCGTCGTATAGCCCGTCGCGGCTATTGACTTGAGCGTCTCGGCGCTCAGCCCGAGTGAGGAAAAGTCTGTCATATCTCGTAGGGAAGCGGCCGGAAAAACCCGAAAATGGGGCGGCAGGCGACGCGAGCGTCGACCGATTCCCGGTCTGTTCAGGAGTCTAAATAGGCGTCGGAAGACAAAAGTCAATTTTAGATCGTAAAGGTCGCGGGGGCCTGGCGACCGAGAGACAATGCCGCCGTCTAATTCATCAGCCTTTGCGACAAATAAACATAGTGTCGCGCCCAGCGCCGCGCGTTCAGTTCAGGGTCCGCGTCGTTGGCGTGCCCACCGAAGGTATTTTCGTAATACAGAAAGGGATCGCCCAGGCTTTCGAGCTTGGCCGCGAACTTTCGGGCGTGGCTGGGGTGAACGCGGTCGTCCTCCGTGTTCGTCGTGATGTAGGGCTCGGGGTATTTCACCCCCGGTCTCAGGTGCTGATAGGCCGAGTATTTGGCGATAAAGGCGCGGTCGGCCGGTATATCGGGGTCGCCGTATTCCCCGACCCAGGACGCGCCAGCCGAAAGGTGGTTGTAGCGCAGCATGTCGATCAGGGGACTTTCGATCACTACCGCCCCGAACAGTTCGGGATGCTGGGTCATCGAGACGCTCATCAAGACGCCGCCGTTGGAGCGCCCGTAGATTCCCAAGTGCTTTGGCGAGGTGACGCCGGTGGCGATCAGGTCCTTGGCGACGGCGGCGAAGTCGTCGAAGGCGCGCTGGCGGTGCTCACGAAGGGCGGCGTCGTGCCAGGCCGGGCCGAACTCTCCGCCGCCGCGGATATTGGCGACCACATAGGCGCCGCCGCGCTCCAGCCACAGCTTGCCCATTTCCGGCTTATAGGCGGGCGTCTCGGAGAGCTGGAAGCCGCCGTAGCCGAATATCTGGACGGGTGTGGTTCCATTGGGCGTCATGGTCTTGGGCGCGACCAGGAAATAGGGAATGCGCGTTCCGTCGGTCGAGATGGCGAAGCGCTGCTCGACCCGGTCATGGGAGGCGTCGAAGCGCGGCGGCAGAGCCTTGAGCTTTTCGACGCGTCCCGTCGCCGCGTCGGCGGCCCAAAGCGCGGTCGGATCGAGGAACCCTTCCGAGGTGATAAATAAACGGTCGCTGTCGTGCGAGGCGGCGCGCACCGTGAGCGTCGCATTGGTGGGGAGGGCCAATCGGGTGTGGCTCCAGCCGCCATTTTTGAGATCGTAGACCTCGATGGCGCCGCGGACATTGTCCAGGAGTTGAACGATCAGCCGGTTGCGCGTGGCTTCCACCGCGTCAATCGCCTGCGTCGGGCCGGGCTGAAAAATGAGGCTGGGGCGCGCCGTCGCCAGCGACGATTTCAGGTCGGCGAGGTCGTAGGCCAGGAGGGCGCCAGCTTTGAAGCCGGCCCAATCCTGCTGGATCGTGAAGGTCAGTCGATCGCCAACGAAGGCCTGGAGCGTCGTCTTGGGCGGCAGGGGCAATTTGACCCGGCCTGTGTCGGTCAGGAGGTAGAACTCTTGTTCGAAGAAGCTCAAGCCCTTCTGGATGACGATGGCTCGCACGGCGCCGTCTGGCGCGAACAGGACCCGCGGCTCAGCCCAGACGTCGGAGGGCGCGCCTTTGAATACCGTCCGGCCTTGATCGATCGCCTCACCGCGCTTGACGATCTTCAGAACGTAGGGGTAGCCGGACGCCGTCAGGTCCGCACCGGAACCGGACCAGTCCCGACCGACGATCAAGGTGTCGCGATCCAGCCAGTCGACATATTGCTTGCCGACCGGGAAATCGAAGCCGCCTGCAACGAACGTCTTGGTTAGGGTGTCGAATTCCCGCAACCTAACAGCGTCGCCGCCGCCGTTGGAGAGACGCACCAGGCAATACCGCTCGGCGGGACGTAGGCAGGTCGCACCCTTCCAGAACCAGCTCTTACCCTCGGCTTTGGACAGCCGATCCAGATCGAGCATAACGTCCCACTGAGGTTCGGGCGTCGCGTAGGACGCAAAACTCGTCCGTCGCCACAGTCCATGGGCGTGCGTCCCATCCTGCCACAGGTTATCGACGCCATCCGCCAGGAAGCCGGGATAGGGGATACGGTCTTTGGCGGTGAAGATAGCTAAAGCCTCGCGGCGGAACAGCTCGTAGCGCGGGTCGGTCTCTAGCACGGCCGCTGTGCGGGCGTTTTGTTGGGCGACCCAGGCCAAGGCGCGGGCGCCGTGGATCTCTTCCAGCCAGCCGAACGGATCGTCGCCGGGTGTCTGCGCGAGGGCGAAGCCGGCGATAGCCAGAAGACTGAGGGTCAGAAGCGACCGCAGACCTCTAAACGGGATCAAGACCCGCTCTCGGTCGTGTCGTAGAACCGCGCCACATCGGCCTTCAGCGACTTCAGCGCCTCGACGTTCAGGTAGACCATGTGGCCGGACGGGTAATAGGCGAAGTGCAGGTTATGCCGTAGCGACGGGTCCAGCTCCATGTGGGCCAGATCGTATTCGGTCTGGAAGAAGGGCGTGGCCATGTCGTACCAGCCATTCAGCGAATAGAGCTGCAAATGCGGATCCTGCCGCATGGCCGCAGCGAGGTCGAGCGCCACGTCCGGATCGTTTTGGGGGCCTCGGGCGCCAGGCGCCTTGTGATGCCAGTCCCAAGGCGTGCCCGATTCATAGAAGGTCGGTCGATAGTCGAGCCGGGTTTCAAAGTTCAGGTCGTCGGTCAGATAGGTGTGGAAGGCGGCGACGAAGGCGCCTGTGATGCCGGTGTCGGAGGGGTCGGTCTCGGGCGCGTCCGAGGTGGCGTCCTGGTCTATGCCGGTGAAGCGGCTGTCGTAGCGGCCAAGGGTGCGACGCGCGTCGCGCAACAGCTCCTTACGAAAGCGCTGGAGGTCGACGCGCAGATTGGCCTCCTTCAGAAAGGCGACCGACAAGCCGGTATAGGCCGAAAGCTGCTGGGCGACCGTGTCTTCCTCGGCCGCGCTCAGGTTCTGGCCCTTGGCCAGAGCGGCGGCGTAGGGACCGTCTGCGTAGGCGCGGACCTGCTGAAGGAAGGGCGCCAGCTCGGCGGGGCGATTGGGGATGCGGTTGTGATACCAGGCGGCCGCGGCGTAGCTGGGCAGATAGGCGATATAGATCTGATCGAAGCCCGGTTGGCGGATGCCGTAGTTCAGGATCGAGGACAGGACGATCGCCCCGTTCAACTGCACGCCCTTTTCCTCGAGCATATAGGTGAGGCCGGCGGTGCGGGTGGTGCCATAGCTCTCGCCAAACAGGTATTTGGGTGAGTTCCAGCGGTCGGTCTTGGTGATGTAGCGCACGATGCCACGCGTGAAGGCGTCCAGGTCCTGATCCACGCCCCAAAAGGCCGACAGCTTGGTTTCGCCCAGCGGCCTGGAGTAGCCGGTCCCGACGGCGTCCAGGAACACCATGTCGGTCTTATCGAGCAAGGTGTATTCGTTGGGCGCAAGGGTAAAGGGCGGCCCGTGGGTGGCGTCGGGCGAGTCCGTGTGAACGCGCATCGGACCCAGCGACCCCATATGCAGCCACATACTCGATGAGCCTGGACCCCCGTTGTAGAAGAAGGTCACAGGCCGCTTGGCCGCCCCCTTGGCATGATCGGCGACATAGGCGACGTAGAACATCGATGCGATCGGCTTGCCCGCGTCGTCGCGCAGCGTCAGCGTTCCTGCGGTCGCGTCGTAGGCGATCGTTTGGCCGTCGACGGTGACGGTGTGATGCGTCGTTCGCTCGATCTCGTTCACCGGCGCAGTGGCGATGTCGGCCTCGCTAATCTTGCCTTCGCCAGCGGTCTTGCCAGCGGCGTCAGGCCGCTCGACGCCGGTCGCAGGGCTAGGCGCCGCGGGGGCCTGGGCCAGGGCGGCGGCGTCCGTCAACGGGGCGGCCCCGAGGATCAGGGCGCTGGCGAGCAGGACGGCGAGGGAGACGCGCATACTTAAGCCTTAAACGTGAAAAATGCAGAGGTATCCGGGCTATTCCTGGGCCCGATCCGCTGTCAATGGATATGTCGGAGCCTGGGTGCGATCGTGCTGCGCCATCCGTGGACTGGCTTTGGTATGGGCGGTCGATGGCCAGGATGGCGGCGTATTTCAGGCTTGCCACCTTTGCGATGGCCAGGCCGTGTCGGCGGCGCCGCCGTCGCGATAGAGCTGATCGAGCAGGTAGGCGAGCACGCGGCCGACCTCGAACACCGCCCAGGTCTTGCGCCAACCTCTTTGCGCCATCGCCCTCGCCGTTGCATCGTCGGCCAGGAGCGCCGCGATCTTGGGTTCCAGATCGTCCAGCGCCGTGTAGAAGACCACTTCGTCCTGCGTGTAGACGTGCTCGAACCCGCTGTGGGCGTCGATCAGGGTGAGGAGGCCGCAGCCCAGCATATGGGCCATCCGGTCCGATGCATACCAGGGCTGATCGTGATAGCGCGACAAGGCCCAGCCCATCCGCGCGCCGTGCAGCGCTTCGAAATAGCGCAAGCCCCGTAAGCGCGGCGACCCCAAGCCGGGGGTTGTCAGACGCAATAGGGGTACGCGCTTTCGCAGATCGTCTACGATCTGCGACGGCGGCAGGCGTCGGTCGCCCAGCTGACGCGGGCTGTCGTCGCCGAGCGGCAGGATCAAATCCGCCGCCGTCCGGTCGGTTTCGAAGGCGCGTCCCGTCTCCACCGCGGAATCGACCGGGTTTGGCATGAAGGCGACGAAGCCTCGATCGCCGGCGAACCGTTTCAGCCCTGGCCCGGCGGTCGTGACGAAGAGGGCGTCCACCGTTCCTTTGCGCTGCCCCAGCCGGGCGACGGTCTTAGGATCGGGCAGGGGATCGATGTTGATGTCGACGAGGCTAACGCCCGGCGATAGCCGCCGCGCTTCTTTCAGGGTCGCCGCGTCGATATGGTCGGCGAACTGCAGCAGGACGAGGTCCGGCCGCACCTCATCGACCATCTGCAAGAAGCCGCGGCGGGCGGCCTTGGGACGGGCGCCGCGCCATCCTCCTGCGCGTCGGGCGACGGCGCGGTCGGAATATTCCGCCACGAAATGGCCGGCGCGGATGGCGGCGTTGGTCAGCTTCGAGCGGATCGGGAACAGATCGACGTTGGCCGTATGGGTCTCGCGGCCGGTCATCCAGTTGAAGTCGCCGACATTGAGGATGCGCATCGCCGCTCCGCTCGCTAGAACAGCCGCCTAAATCATGGACGGGGCGAGCGCTCAACGCCCGTGCGGCCTACCGCCTTTTGGATTATGGACTTCTTGGAACGCTTAGGGTTGCTATTAGGGGTCTGGCTCGCGGCGCTGATGGGCTTGGCGGGGCCGCGCCTCGCGCTGGCCGAGCCTAAAGCGCCGCCGCTCGCCTGGATCCAACTGATACAAGGCGGTGCGCAGGTTCGGGTCGTGATCCAAGGTCTGCGCTGTCCGGTCGCCAAGATCGATGGTGTGGCCACGCCGCTCAAACTGCGCGAAGTTGTCGACGCGGCTTTTCCCTCCGTCTGCCAGGCCGACTTGCCGAGAGCGGCTCACTGGGTCGAGCTTGGCGGCCTACGGCTTTTGGCGCCCGTCCCGGCTCCGCGTCGGATCGTCATCTTCGGCGACAGCGGGTGTCGGCTGCAAGGCGCCGATATTCAGGCCTGCGACGATCCCCGCGCTTGGCCATTCGCCACGGTCGCCCGCCGCGCGGCGGCGCGTCACCCGGACCTGATCGTCCACGTCGGCGACTACTACTACCGTGAGACGCCTTGCCCGGCGGGGATGCGCGGGTGCGCGGGCAGTCCCCATGGCGATACCTGGGACGCCTGGCGAGCAGATTTTTTCGCGCCCGCGGCGCCGTTGCTGCGCGCCGCGCCCTGGGTGTTCGTCCGGGGCAATCACGAGCTTTGCAGCCGCGGTGGCTCGGGGTGGTTTCGGCTGCTGGACGCTGCGGAAAAGCCGAAATCCTGTCCAGGCGCCGTCAGCGATCCGATCACGATCCCGCTTGGCTGGCTCAACCTCTATGTGCTCGATAGCGCCGATGCGGAGGATCGAAGCGCGCCGGCCGGGGCGGTGGCGGCGTTCGGCGCCCAGCTCGACCGACTGGCGCCGCTCTTGGCCGGGAGTCCGGGGTGGATTGTCACCCATCGTCCCGTCTGGGGTCTCGCGCCCGTGGTGCGCCTGGGCCCGATCGGGCCGCTCGACGTCGCCCTCAACGCCACGGAGCAGGCGGCGGTCCGCGGCAAAGACTTGGGCGCGATTCAGATGATAGTGTCCGGCCACATCCACGATTTCGGCAGCTTCGACTTTGGCCCGTCCCGTCCGGCCCAATTGATCGTCGGCACAGGCGGGGATGTCGGCGAACCGGCGGATACGCCAAGGATCCAAGCGCACCGGGTCCAGATCGACGGCGCCGCCGCCGACTGGCTCAGCTTCGACCGGTTCGGCTATCTGGTGCTGGACCGGCAAGATACCGCCGCGCCGGGAGCTCCGCCCGATTGGACGGGGACCTTCTATGACGCCGACGACCGGCCCGTGGTCGACTGCCGCCTGCATGAGCGAGCGCTACGGTGTGAGCCGGCGAAGGTGCGGTGACCGGTATAGACTGCGAAGCGTCAGATCTCGATATGCCTGGCGATCTCCAGGGTCCGGTTGGGCGGCAGGTTGAAGCGGTCGGTGATGCGCATTCCGTTCCGGAACAGAAAGCCGAACAGGTTCGTGCGCCAGGCGGCCATCGCGGGATGGTCCTTGTCGCGCGAAACCAGGTCGCGCGCGCCGATAAAGACGGCGTCGGACAGGTCCACGTCGTCGCCAAAGCCAGGTAAGTCCTTGAGCGCGACGGTGATGTTGGGAATCTCCATGAAACCGTATTTCAGGTTCACCCGCCAAAAACCCTCGGCGACCTTGGAATAGGCGCCGCGCTCGGCGTGCTGGATGCGCGGCGCTTCTTCGAACTGCACCGAAAGGGCGATGACGGTTTCGCGCAGAGCGCCGGTCGTCTGAACGAAATCAAGGATCAGGGGCGGCACCAGCTCCCGCTCCCTCGTCAAAAATACGGCGACGCCCGGCGTGCGCGGAATCGCGTTGTCATCCAGCTCTTTCAGGAATTGCGCCAAGGGGACGCCCCGCGCCTTGGTCTTGGCCCATAGCCGCCGAACGCCTGAGCGCCATGTGATCATGACGAAGAAGATCGCCGCACCCAACGTCAGCGGGATCCACCCTCCATCCATAAGCTTCATGATGTTGGCGATCCAGAAGCTTAAATCTACGCTCAAGAACATGGCGGTGAGAGGGAAGACCGCCCACGCCGGCCACTTCCACACCCGATGCATGGCGCGATAGAGCAGGAATGTGGTCAACATCATGGTGGTCGAAACCGCGGTGCCATAGGCGCCGGCCAAGCGGTCGGAACTGCCAAAGCTGAGCGCGATGGTGACCGTTACGATCGCCATGAACCAGTTCACGGCCGGCACATAGATCTGGCCGTACATTTCATCCGATGTCTGACGAATGTCGAATTGCGGTAACCAGCCGAGCTGCACGGCCTGGCGCGTCATCGTGAAGGCGCCGGTGATGATGGCTTGACTGGCGATCACGGTGGCCACCGTCGCCAGGGCCACCAGGGGATAAAGAGCCCAGGCGGGGGCGAGGGCGAAGAAGGGGTTGATGGCGCCGCTTCCGTTTGCGTCCATCAGAATGGCGGTCTGTCCCGCATAACTCAGAAGAAGCGCCGGGAGTACGATGCTGTACCAGGCGAGCCGGATCGGAAAGCGGCCGATATGGCCCATATCGGCATACAGAGCCTCGCCGCCTGTGGCGCACAGAAACACGCCGCCCAGGATCAGCAGCGATTTGGCGCCGCTATGGACGAGATAGCTGAGACCGTAGACCGGGTTGATCGCCGCCAGAACGCCGGGGTGGCGCAGAATTCCGCCCAGTCCCAAGACCCCGATCGCCACGAACCACAGCAGCATGATCGGACCAAAGGCGCCGCCGATCTTCTCGGTGCCAAGTCTTTGCGCTGCGAACAGCGTCACGAGAATGACCACGGCGATCGGTAGGACGTAGGGCTTGAGCGCCGAGGTCGCGACATTGACGCCTTCCAAGGCGCTCAGCACCGAGATGGCCGGCGTGATCACGCCGTCGCCATAGATCAGGGCGGCGCCCAGCAGGCCCATGGTTGCGAACAGATAGGCGCCCTTGCGCCAATCGTTTGCGCCGACCAGTGACATCAGCGCGAGAATGCCTCCCTCGCCATGATTGTCGGCGCGCATCACAAACACACAATACTTGATCGAGACCGTGACGATCAGGGTCCAGAACAAGAGCGAGAGCAGGCCTAGCGCGACGCTGGCCGAGACGTGGGAGCCTGTCGCCTGGATCACCGTCTGCAGGGTGTAGAGCGGGCTGGTGCCCAAATCGCCATAAACGATACCAAGCGCGGTTAGAGCCGCGAGCGGCGCCGCCTTTTTTGCGCCCTGGACCGCGTCCTTGGCATGACGTGGGCTGGCGGCAGGCTCAGGGATGGCGCTCGCCGTCGACATGTATCGATCCCCCCGTATCGCCCTGAGCGTTTCGCTTGGAGCGCTCTCAACGCGGCGGCTGGGCCGCCGATCCCCGTATTTAAGACTTCCCGATCAAGGCAGTTGTTCGGGCGCCAGCACCGTTGCGCCGCCGCGAGCCTGGAGGCGCAGCCGATCGATATCGGCAAGGGCCGCTTGGGTGCGCGGATCGCTCAGCGCTTGGACGGCTATCGAGAGAGTCTTCATCGACGTCGATCCCATCCCGATGGCGTGAGACAGCATCTCTAGCGGCGACCGCTTCGGCGAGACGGTCTTCAGGACCACATGCTCGCTCGCAGGGATACCGGCCAGCCTTTGGGCGTCCGAGACTGCGAGGCCGAAGCCGCCGATCTTGTCGACCAGGCCCAGCTTCAAGGCCTGCTCGCCGGTCCAGACCCGTCCGCGGGCGATAGCTTGCACCTTATCCAGCGGCAGGTTGCGGCCCTGGGCCACGCGGGCGACGAAATTATTGTAGATGCGGTCCATCCAGGCGGAGACGGCGGCGCGCTGAGTGGGCGTGAATTCCGCGGCCGACCCATAGGCGCCGGCGAACTCGCCGCCGACGCTGAGATCGCGCTGGTCGACTCCAAAGCGGGCGAGCGCTGGGCCGATCACGAGCTTGCCGCCAAAGACGCCGATCGACCCCGTGAGTGTGGTAGGCTCCGCCACGATCTCCGACGCTTGGGACGAGATCCAGTAGCCGCCGGACGCGGCATAGGTTCCCATGCTGACGACGACAGGTTTATGCGCCGCCTTCGCCGCTTGCACAGCCGCCAAAATTTGTTCCGAGGCCGTATCGGACCCACCGGGCGAGGACACCCGGAACACAATCGCCTTCACCTGATCGTCGTGGATGGCGTCATAGAAGGCCTTGGCCACGTCGTCGGAATAGATGTTGTTGGAGCTGCTGAACCCTTGGTCGGCGCCGGTTCCCGTGACGATGTCGCCCTCGGCGCCGATATAGGCGATTACGGGGCCGCCGCCGACGACGGCTGCCGGCTTGTGGCTTGCGCGATACTGCTGGAAGTCCACCAGTTTGGCGCCGGCGCCCGCCTTAGCCAGCAACGCGGTCTGAGCCGCCTCGACCTCGCCGACATGGTCGATAAGGCCCTTGGCCTGGGCGTCCTCTGCGCCGTAGGGACCGCCCTCTATGGCGGCCGTCAGCGTCTTGACGTCCATGTTGCGATCGCTCGCCGCCTCGGCGAGTTCGCTTGTATAGATGGAGGTCATCCAGCCGAGCTCGGCCTCCCTGTGCGCTGGCGTATAGTCGTCGTAGAGAAGGCCGTTGACGGCGTTCTTGTACTGGTAGCGCTGCTGGTAGTCCGCCTTGAGGCCGTACTTGTCGAAGAAGCGCTTCAGGAATGTGTCTTCGCTGCTGATGCCGGTCGACTGCAGCGATGCGCCCGGCTGCATCCAGAAATCGCCTGAAGCCGCGCCTAGCATGTAGGTGGCCGTCGAAATGCCGGAGGCGTAGAGCCCCTGGCTATGGGCGATTACCGGCTTGCCAGATTTAACGAAGGCTTTCAGCTCGATCCGCAGTTCGTCCGCCGCGGCCGGGGCCATGCCGCCTTCGGGCAACCGAATCAAGAGACCCTTCACATCCGGGTCGTGCGCAGCGCGACGTAAGGTGGAGGCGACCGATAGCGTCGAGAGCGATCGGGCGCCCAGGAAGGCGAGCGGATTGGAGGGGTCCTGATCGGGCAAACTTTGGCGCAGATCCAACGAAAGCACCGCATTTTGGGGCGGCGGCGGCGGCTTGGCCGCGGACGCGACGATCACAACGAACACCAGCGGCAAACCGACGAAAAACAGCAGCAGTCCGCTGAAAACACCCGCCACCGTCACCAGAAACTGCTTCATCACGCCCCATATCCATCGGCCCGTCGGCGATATCTTTCCACCACCGCGCGCGCTCTTGAGGCGATCTATATCAATCCGGCGTGCGTTCGCCCAGCCAAAGCCGTCAGCGGCGGAGCTGAATTGAACGCTTTCATGAATTTGCCGCTTTCAACGGGAGCGCGGACGATCTCCGAGCGCCGTCAGCTCAATTAAGCGCCATGTTCAGCACCTTGGCCAACCTCACCGCCGCCTTGGCCAATTGGGCCTGCACGACCTCGCCGCTCGACTGGACATAGACGGGACCCAGCGCTTCGACGTCCTTGGGCGGGGCGCCGCAGACAGGCGGGTTGGGCAGCTTGCTGTAAACGCTATCGACAGCAACCTTATGCGTATCGAGGACCCAATCGTCCACGTCGCCCTTGGTCCAGTCTGCGCCATGGCGTGCGACGAGAGCCTGAAGGTAGGGCGCGCCAGTCTCCGCGTCGCCGATGGCCAGGGCCACCAGATCTTCGTCCCAAACGCTGTACAGGCTTATTGGCTTGCGGTCCGAACCGGGTAGGGTGGCCCGGACTCGTTCGCCGCTGCGGTCGTCGTTATCGGCGGCGTGCAAGGGCTGGTGCAGCTCCGACATCAGATAGACGACGGCTTCGAGCGTCAGGGCCGTATCGGCGTTATCGGCCTTATTGGCGCCGGGCGCTATCGCATCGAATTTGAGAGCGTCGATCTCGTGTTTCAGCAGCTGGCTGGCGCACCGCCCCTTAGCGCAGGGCGGCGCAGCGTCGGGACTGGGGCAAAGCGGGATTGGGTCGTAGATCACGCCGCGCATGAAGTCGTTGCGGCTGCCGTGCAGGCATTCGACGAGGGAAGCCGCGCTGGCCAGGGTTTGGACCGGGCACTTGGGGGCCCCAATCGGTCCCGCCTGGGCCAAGATCGCATCGACCTTGGCGCGCGCCGCTGGCTTCAGAAGCGCGTAGGCCTCAAGAGCCACGGCGCGGTCGGCCTCGGGGTCCCAGGCCCGGGCGGAACGGGGCGTCGCGGCGACGCAAATAAAGATCAGGCCGACGCAGGCCAGAGAGAGAAATCTAAACATGCCGATACAGTCTGCCTTACCGCTGCGCCCCCGTCACCTGCGAACCGGCGTCAACGCCCTGCATATGCCACGGTCGACCACAAGCGCCGCATCGCGGATGCCTGGGGGCCCTCGTCAGTTCGCATGTTGAAGCTGGACTGCACCTGACCGCCGATATCGGGATAGGCCTTCCAGATCACCTTCACGTCATGGATCAAGGCGCGGTTCAAATCCAGCACCGTCACGGTCAACTTCAGCGCTTTGGGCGCGCCGTGCAGCAGGCGCAGGCGCAGGCCCTTCAGCGATCGGTCGACGATCAGGACGTCGATAAAGCGGTCGAGATCGATCAACAGTCGCGCAGGGTCGTGCGCAGGTTCGCGAGGCTCGCTGCGCTTTTCACGCCAAACGTCGTCAGGCGACGTGTCGCGGTAGGTCATTTTAGGCGCTCGACGATTGGCTGACTGCGGTAAATTGGACGGAGCGTCGATGCGGGTAAACGTGGCGTTTGAGATCGCCTGACAAAACAGGGATGATGGGCCGCTCGGGAGAATGCCATATGGACTCGCAAGGGGGGGAAGACCCCAAGCTTCGTGACGGCCCACCGGGCCGCAGTCGAGGCGGGCAGGGGCAAGACGGTTCGGGGCAGGGCGTCCAAGCCACGGCGCTTCGCAACGCGGGTGTGTTCATGGCTGTCGTCGTAGGCGGATTCGCGATCAAATATCTCCATGCCATTATAACGCCGCTGGTGATCGCGGTGTTCATGATGTTGTTGATCGATGGCTTCACCCGCACGGTGGAGAAGCGGTTTCCGCTCTGGCCGGATTGGCTGCGCCTGTCGCTCGCGGCCATACTGATCATCGCTGGCTTCGCCGCTATCGTCGGCATATTCGCCCATTACGGCCGCACGTTTGGGGGCCAACTCGGCGTGCTGATGCCCAAGATCGACGCGCTTCTTTTCCGGCTCTGCGAGACGTTGCAGATTGCGCCGATCAGCACGGACGATCTGTTGCGCGGCGGCATGTCGGCGACGTCGTTTCCGCGCCTGTTCGGCGCTGCGCGAGGGTTTTTGTCCGAAGCCGTGCTGGTGTTCATCTATGTCGGCTTCCTTCTGGCGTCGCGCCAAGCCTTCGGTCGGAAGATCGACCGCCTGTTTCACGCCACCGGCGGCCAAAATAACGCTCGGCGTATCTTCGGGCGCGTGCGGGAGGTCTCCGAGCAGTACATGGGTCTGCAGACACTTAAGGCGGCGTTGATCGCCCTGGTCGCCTGGATCATCATGTCGGTGATGGGCCTGCAAAATGCGCTGTTTATGGCGTTCGTGATTTTCTTGGCGGCCTATGTGCCGATTGTCGGCGGTTTCGCCGGCTCGCTCCTGCCGACGCTGTTGGCGTTTGCGCAGTTCGACAGCCCGATCCGGGCGATCGCTCTTCTGGTGCTGTTAGGGGGCGCAATCTTCCTCGTCGACAATGTCGCCATGCCCAAACTTCAGGGCGATCGGCTGAATGTCGATCCCGTCGTCATCCTGCTGTCGCTGGAGTTTTGGGGCGTCATCCTGGGCGCCCCTGGCGCGGTCTTATCCACGCCCTTGACCGTTGTCGTGATGACCATAGCCTCGGAATTCGCCGGCGCACGGTGGCTGGCGTTGTTGCTGTCCAAGGAAGGCGAACTCGCCAGCGACGAGGATTAAGGGCGGCGTCGGAGACGCTGCGCTGCAACTGTCACGATCCAGGCCGGCGGCGATGCGCCTAAGCCCCTGATCCGTCGAACAAATCAACCGCGTTGGTAGGCCCTAGGGGAGTTGAACCCCTCTTTTCAGGTTGAAAACCTGACGTCCTAACCGATAGACGAAGGGCCCGCGGCGGAGGAGCGGTCGTATAAACCGGCGTCTCCGATGTTGTAAAGCCGTTGTTGCGGGCCTTCGTCTCAAACGGGCCTTTGGGCGCCGTCCCGGCGCGTGCGCCATCGCTCGATCCCAACCTCGGCGACCCATGCGATCGCCACGCCCACCAAGGCGCCGAAGGACTTAACCAAGGCGTCGTTCAGCCTTGGATCTCGGGCGGGCGCCCACCGTTGAGCCGCTTCCAGGGCGAAGGCGCCCACCACCAGACACACTGCAACCAGCCCTGCCCGACGCGGCAGCGCTAAGGCGTAGGTCACGCCTAAAATTAAAAAAGCGGCGAATCTCTCCAGACTGGGATGGCCGGTCTTAGGCCGCAGGTGGATCGGCGACAGCGTCGCGAAGACGACGAACGCGAGCACGAGGCAGGCGACGATCAAGATAATTTTCCGCGGCATCGCTCGTCCTTTAGCCGCTTATCGCGACCAGGTCAGGCGTTTTCGCCGACGCGCTTAGGCTTAAGGTTCGCGTGCATCGGATAAAGACGCAGCGTCAATGCCTTCTGGCGTGAGCCAAGGTGGGCCTCTATCGATTTTTTATCTATCGTAGACGATTTATTTCGACTTCAATTTTGATTTAACGGGAAAATACTAAACTTGAAATGGCGACGCCGTCGCAGTCGAGAAGCTTATTCAGGTAAAGGTGCGCCTCTCTCTTTTTGGCGGCCCAAGTGCCCATGCCCGTCTGGAGGCGTCACAACTGCGTCCAAAAATCGCGGCTGAACGCCCGTCGAAAGTAAGCGCCTTATGATATTAATGTTTCGGGACCGTCGTAATTGAGACGGTGAGAGGGGCGTCATGTCTGGTCTAAGCATCGAGGTCATAGAGCCGCACGATGAGGCGTTGCGGATCAGTGGCAAAGTGAAATGGTTCGATGCCGGAAAGGGCTATGGTTTCGTTATCCCTGACGATCCGGTCCAGACCGAACTGAAGGACGTGCTTTTGCATGTCACGAGCCTACGCCAAACCGGACGCGAGAGCGCGGCCGAGGGCTCGGCGATTGTTTGCGAAGCGGTGCGTCGGCCAAAGGGATGGCAGGTCTGCACCATCATCGAGTTGGACGAGTCGTGTGCGGTCGCGATCGCCGAACGTCAGCGCAGCAGCCTTGACAGCGGTGTGCGGGGCGAGCTGCGCCCGACGAACCGTGGCCCAGTTTCTGAGGCCTCCGGCCTGAAGCCGCGCCCGGTTGAAGGCGTCGGCCCGCTGGAGCACGCCAAGGTGAAGTGGTTCAACCGGACCAAGGGCTATGGTTTCGTCGTGCGCGACGCGGCGCCGGGCGATATCTTTGTCCATATCGAAACCCTGCGCCGATGCGGCGTAGAAGATCTCCAGCCGGGCGATGAGGTCATGGTGCGCTTTGGCGAGGGCCCGAAGGGTCTGGTGGTGGCCGAAATCGACTGCGACAGCCTTCCCGGCTGAGGCGTTTCGACAGCTTTAGTCCGCCCCAGACGGTCGCTGTGCGTTGCGGGCCGGACGGCGGCGTGGCAGAAGCATCCCTATCGACCGTCGGGGTGTAGCGCAGCTTGGTAGCGCGGCTGTTTTGGGTGCAGCAGGTCGCAGGTTCAAATCCTGTCGCCCCGACCATTTCCTTTTCTCAGACCACGTCCGGTTCGAGGTGACGATGCTCGCGCGTATTTTCCGTCCGTCCAAATCGGCTATGCAATCGGGCCGGGCCAGTACGAAGGATTGGGTGCTGGAATTCGAGCCCGCCTCGGCCAAGCGGCCCGATCCGCTGATGGGATGGACGTCGTCGAGCGACATGAATGGACAGGTGCGTATGAGCTTCGACAGCCAAGACGAGGCCGTCGCCTATGCCCAGGCCCACGGCATCGCCTTCCAGCTCACCCCCTCCAAGGCCCGCAAGCAGATCGTCAAGGCCTACGCGGATAACTTCGCGTTTGGCCGCCGGACGCCCTGGACGCATTGATACCGGGATGAGGGGAGGGGATGAAGCGGTCCAACCGAACCGCTAAAGGCTCTAAATTTCCTGATTATACCCGCCGACGTCGCCATGCTGGGCCAGGCGCGGCTTCACCTCCTGGTGAAACAGGGCGCGCATATCGTCGGCGGACGCCTGGCTCTCGACCACCACCACCAGTTCGGGCTTGTTCGAAGACGCGCGCACTAGCACCCAGGAGCCGTCATCCAGCGCCACCCGCACGCCGTTCACCGTGATCACGTCGGTAATGGCGCGGCCCAGGATCTTGCCGCCGTTGGCGCCCAGCGCCTGGTATTCCTTTACCACCGCATCGACCACGGCGTACTTCTTCTCGTCGTCGCAGTGGGGGCTCATGGTCAGCGAGGTATAGGCGACGGGCAGGGCCTTTTTCAGATCGCTGAGCTTTTTGTCGGTGTTGCGGTCCAGCATGTTCAGAACGGCCGAGGCCGCCACTAGCGCGTCGTCGTAACCGCGGCCGAGCGGCGCGTTGAAGAAGAAGTGGCCCGATTTTTCGAAGCCGGCCAGCGCGCCGATCTCGGCGGTCTTGCGCTTGATGTAGCTGTGACCGGTCTTCCAATAGATCGCCTCCGCCCCATTGGCCTTCAGGACTTCGTCAGTTGCGTAAAGGCCCGTGGATTTCACATCGACCACGAACTTCGAGCCGGGGTAGAACCCCGACAGGTCGCGGCTGAGCATCAGGCCGATCTTGTCGGCGAAGATTTCTTCGCCCTCGTCGTCCACCACGCCGCAGCGTTCGCCATCGCCGTCGAAGCCCAGCGCAAGGTCGGCGCCTTCGGCCCGAACGCGCTCGCCCATCAGGTGCAGCATCTCGTGATCTTCGGGGTTGGGATTGTACTTAGGGAAGGTGAAATCCAGATCGGTGTCCATGGGAATCACCTCCGCGCCCATGCGCCTGAGGGCTTCAGGCGCAAAGGCGCCCGCCGTGCCGTTGCCGCAGGCCGCGACCACGCGCAACTTGCGGGTCAGATGGCAGCGAGAGGCGCACTCGGCGATGTAGCGCTCCATCACCCCATCGACCGCCGTCAGCCTGCCGCCGGCCCGCTCCACGCCCTCGGCGCCCAGCACAATCTGCTTCAATCGGCCGATTTCGACGGGGCCGAAGGTGAGCGGGCGCTGAGCGCCCATTTTGACGCCGGTCCAGCCGTTTTCGTTGTGACTGGCGGTCACCATGGCGACGCAAGGGGCGTCCAGGTCGAACTGGGCGAAATAGGCCATGGGCGAGAGCGCCAGGCCGATATCCAGCACCTCGCAGCCCGCCGCGATCAGGCCCAGCGACAGCGCCTGTTTCACATTGATCGAATAGGACCGGAAATCGTGACCGACCACCACCCGCGGCGCGACGCCGATCTCGTGGATATAGGTCCCAAGCCCTAGGCCCAGCGCCTGGACGCCGAGATAGTTCAGCTCCGTCCCTAAGATCCAGCGGGCGTCGTACTCCCGAAAGCCGGTCGGCTTGACCAGGGGGGTGATCTCGTAAGCCAGCGTATTGGGTACGAGGTCGGCGCGCGGCTTGGCGAGGGGCATGGAGAACTCCAAGAGAGATATCGGGCCTGCCTAAGGACAGATAGTGACAGCGAAAACGTGGCCGGGTCAGATCACGCCGGCGCGCAGCAGATCGTGAACGTGCAGGATGCCGACCGGGATGGCGCCGTCGAGCACGAAGAGAACCGTGATGCGTCGGTCGTTCATCAGTTTCAATGCTTCGCCGGCCAGCATGGCGGGCTTAACCGTCAAGGGGTGCTGGGTCATCACTTCGTCGGCGCGCCGCGCCATCAGGTCGGTCATGTGACGGCGCAGGTCGCCGTCGGTGATCACACCTTGCAGGGCGCCGTTGTCGTCTGTCACCCCGGCGCAACCGAAGCGTTTCTGGGTCATCACCAGAAGCGCCTTGGTCATGGGCGCGGCGGCGTCGATCAGCGGCAGCTCCTCAGCCCGGTGCATCAGCTCCCCCACCGTCAGCAAGGCCGCCCCCAGTTTGCCGCCGGGATGGAAGACGCGGAAATCATTGGGCGTGAAGCCGCGCTGCTCTAGCAAGGCCACAGCCAGAGCGTCGCCAAGCGCGATCTGCAGGGTGGTGGAGGTCGTCGGAGCGTCGACCGCCTCGGCCGCCTCCGGCGCCCTGGGCAGGGTGAGCAGGATGTCGGCGGCGCGGCCGAGCGCGCTGTCGGGCGCTTCGGTGATCGCCAAGAGCGGAATGCCGAATCGCTTGGCGTAGGCCACCACATCGGCCAGTTCGCGCGTTTCGCCGGACTTGGAGAGCGCCAGGACCGCATCGGCCGAGCCGATCACCCCCAGATCGCCGTGGCTGGCCTCGGTCGCGTGAATGAACAGAGAGGGTTGGCCGGTCGACGCCAGGGTCGCGGCGATCTTGCGCGCCACGTGGCCCGACTTGCCAACGCCGGTACAGACGATCCGCCCCTCCAGCCGACCGCACACCTCCACAGCCTTGGCGAAAGCCCCGCCGAGGTTTTCGGCCAGAAGGTCCAGCGCGCGCGCCTCGACGCCTAAGACGCGCCGCGCCACCGCAACGGCGTCAAAAGGGGTCGGCGCAATTTTTGCGGCGCGCGTCATGGCGTCGGCGTCGGCGTCGGGGCGTTGGCGGGCCGGAGCTTGGGCGTACGCGCGGCGATCTCGGACGCGGTCGCGTGGCCGAACGGCCTGGGCGAGCGCCGGCCGCCGCCCTGGGGCCAAACCAGGGACAGAGAGATCATGAGGACGGCGACCAGGGCCATCAGGGGATAGAAGATGCGATCCGACATACGCCGCTCTCTTACGCCGCTTGCGCCGCGAAACCAAATCTGCCGGCGACAAATCCCAGGACGCCAAATCCTGGCCGCGCGCTCGGCTTGACGGCTGGGGGTGTGGACCCTACCCAGCCAACGCTCACCGTTCTGTCGTCCCGCGCCCTAAGGATCGCCCATGCCCACCCTCGCCCTGCTGCGCCACGGCCAGAGCCAATGGAATCTTGAGAACCGCTTCACGGGCTGGGTCGATGTCGACCTCAGCCCCGTGGGCGAGGCCGAAGCTGTGCGGGGCGGCGAGCTGTTGAAAGCGACAGGTCTGGCGTTCGACCGGATTTACACGTCGGTTCTGAAGCGAGCGATTCGGACCGGCGAAACGGCGCTTGCAGCCGCCGATCAGCTCTGGATTCCCATCGTCAAGGACTGGCGGCTGAACGAGCGCCACTACGGCGCCCTGACGGGGCTGAACAAGGCGGAGACCGCCGAGATTCATGGCGACGATCAAGTGCATATCTGGCGCCGCTCCTACGACACGCCGCCTCCGCCGTTGGCGCCCGGCGGTGAGTACGACTTCACCGCAGATCGACGTTACGCAGGGATCGCCATCCCCGATACGGAAAGCCTCAAAACCACTCTGGATCGCGTGCTGCCCTATTGGCAGGCGCAGATCGCGCCGGACCTGCACCAGGGTCAGACGCTCCTGATCGCCGCCCACGGCAATTCGCTGCGCGCCATCGTCAAGCACCTGTTCGCCGTGCCCGACGACCAGATCGTCGCTGTCGAAATCCCAACCGGCAATCCGCTTCTGATCGAGCTGGACAGCGGCCTGAAACCTACAGCGGCCCGCTACCTTGACGCCGCCCGCGCGACGGCCTTGCCGGCGGTGGGGTAGGGGGCGCGCAGGCGCCCCCTATTCAAATAGTCCCATCTGATCGCCAGCCTTAGGCGGAACGCGAAAGAGGTCGGTGCGTAGCGGCGTGCGCTCGCCGCCCAGGCCAAGCGCGGCCGTCGCCCGGTCGAAGCGTTGCCGGATCAGGTCGGCGAGCGGGCCTTGGCCTTTCATCCGCTGGCGCCAATCGGGGTCGTAGTCCTTGCCGCCGCGCATCTGGCGCACCAGCGACATCACCCGCTTGGCCCGATCTGGTCGGGCGTCCTCCAGCCATTCGCGAAATAGCTCCTTGATCTCTAGAGGCAGGCGCAGCACGACATAGCCGGCCATGGTCGCCCCCGCCTCGGCGGCGCGCGTTAGCACCGCCTCCAGCTCGTGGTCGTTGAGGCCCGGAATGACCGGTGCGAACAGCACGCCGACCTCGGCGCCTGCCCGGTGCAGGGCCGCGACCGCCTCCAGCCGCCGCTCTGGCGTCGCCGCGCGCGGCTCCATGGCTCGCGCCAGCTTGCGGTCCAGCGTGGTGACGGAGACGAAGGCCCGCGCCAGGCCTCGTGCGCTCATGCGGCTCAGGATATCGGCGTCGCGTCCGATCAGGGCCGATTTGGTGACGATCGAGACCGGATGGCTAAAGCGCTCCAGCACCTCCAGCACGCTGCGGGTGATCTTCAGATCGCGCTCGACGGGCTGATAGGGGTCGGTATTGCCGCCGATATGGATGGGGGCGACGGTGTAGCGGGGGCGTGAGAGTTCGCGCTCGAGAAGGACGGCGGCGTCCGGCTTGAAGAACAACTTGCTCTCGAAGTCGAGCCCTGGCGACAAGCCCATATAGGCGTGAGCGGGGCGAGCGTAGCAGTAGATGCAGCCGTGCTCGCAACCCCGATAAGGGTTGATCGAGCGGTCGAAGCCGACATCGGGGCTATCGTTGCGGCTGACGATCGTCCGCGCAACCTCCGGAGTCAGGGTCGTGGCGAGCTTGGGCGGACCTTCATCCTCAATCCCCCAGCCGTCGTGAAAGTCTTCGCGCGTGTCAGGCTCGTAGCGCCCAGCCCGATTGGATTTGGCGCCTCGGCCGCGGACGGCCCCTGCGATCGGCGCTGAAGGGGGCATGGAGGACATGGCGATTACATTGCCACGTCGACGCGAACAAATAAAGAACATTTGTGAGCGGGACGGCTCCCGCCCGATGCGCCGCCGGGGCTACCGGTCCGCCGACGCGACCGCCTTGATATCGGACGCCGCCGCGTCGAGCGTGCGGGAATCGAGGCCGAAGATTTGGCGATAGGTCCAGTATCCAGCCATCACCCGCTGGACGTAATCCCGCGTCTGGCTGCTGGGCATACTCTCGATCATCATCAGCGAGTCGGCGTTTTGGCCCATCCGCGCGGTCAGCTTCTGGATGACGCCTGGCCCGCAGTTATAGGCGGCCACCGCCCGCATCACGTCGCCCTTTACCGACGCGAGCAGCTTGGCGACATAGTCTTGGCCCAGCCGCAGGTTCAGCGCCGGATCGCGTAGCGGCGCCGGATTGTGGCGCAGACTCTTGTCGCCAGCCAAGCGTGCGGCGGTCGCAGCCGTCAGCTGCATCAATCCATAGGCGCCGGACGCGCTGACGCTATTGGCGTTGAAGCGGCTTTCCTGGTTCACCAGGGCGTAGACCAGGGCCTTGTCGATGGTGAAGCCGCCGAGCGGGTTCAGCACGGGTGTGGGGAAGTGGCCGAGATCGAACCGCGCCCAGCCGCTCTTGGCGACGTCGGCCTTGCCGCCGAGCGGCGCGTTCAGGGCCAGGGCGAGGGAGGTTAGCTTGGGCCGCTCAGCGGACGGCGCCAGGGCCAGCGACCAGCGCAGCTCTTCGCCCGCCTCGGCAAGCATACCGATCTGGGCCAGGGCTACGGCGCGGCGAGCGCGGGGGTCTGTATGAGCGATTTGCACGACCGCTTCGCCGTTGACCGCCGTCGCGGCCAGCACCTCGCCGATCGCATCGCCCTGAAGCGCAGCCTTGGCCGCCTGCTGTTGCAGTTCCCGTGTGGCGATCAACCCGTAAAAGGTATCGGGCGCGCGCGCGGCGGACTCCAGGAACTCATGCGCTTTAGCGGGCTGATTCACGGCCACAGCGGCGCGGGCTGCCCAATAGGCCGCGCCGGAATGCACCCATGACGACTGATGGGGATCTGCGGCCAGCTCCGATAGGGGCTTTAGGGCTTCGTCGTAGCGCTGCAGCCGGATGGCGGCGAGGCCGGCGATCCAGCGCTCGCCCGACGTTGAGGCCAGCCCATAGGCGCCCTCGACATCGCCCTTGTAGAAGGCTTCGCGAGCCGCCTGCTGGCGGGCGTTGGCCGCGCGGGCCATGGGCGGCGCGCGACGCTGTTCGGCGCTGGCGACCACCTGCTGTGCAGACGCCTGGGCCTCGATGTCGGCGTCGTCGGGCGGCGACATCGGCTTTTTGGGCGCCGGCGCGCCAAAGGGTCTGCGTTTAAGCGCCAAGTCGTAGACCCGGTCAGCCGTGGGCAGGTCGCCATGTACGTCCAGCCAAGCCTTCAGCTCGGGGTAGTTCGCGCGATAGGCCGGGTGCAACAAGCGGATCGCATCGAGCCATCCCGTCAGGATGGGATCGCCGATCCCATGGCTGAGATTTTCGCCGGCGATGAAGTCGCCGCGGCGCATGGCGGCGAAGGCTTGCGCGTAACGCGCGGCGTCTTGAGGCGACAGTGTCTGGAGCGACCCCGCGGTCGGCGTCGGGAGCACGGCGAGCGCGCTGGCCGCCGAAGGCGATGTGGGGGCGGGGGTCGATAGGGCGGCGGTAGGGCTCGACGCACTGGCCGAACCGATCAGGGCGAGGGCGAGGACGAAGCCGGCGGCGCTTGTGTAGGCGATCTTGGAGGATGCAATTTTATAGATCGGACGCTGCGAGCCTTGTCCCAGATATATCATCCATCGACCCGCTGCTCGGCGGACATCCAATTCACCTCCCCGGTTCGGGACGTAATCAGGAAACCGCACATTGATCCGACCCGATGTCCTGGCCGCCGAAACGATCCAGGCAAGAAAACGGAGAAGCCCTAAGCTCTCCTATCGGGCGAATGCAGGGTAGGTTGACCTAAAGGACACGATCAAGTCTTGACAGCAGCGTTAAGAGATCCTTCCAGGCTTGCGCCTTTGCGGCAGGTTGACGCAGGAGAAAGGCCGGGTGCAGGGTCGGCAAGGCGGGGATGACGAGGTTTCCGTCCTCCGACGTCCAGTCAAACCATTGGCCCCGCAGGCTTAAAATACCCTCTTGGCGTTTCAAAAGGCTCTTGGCCGAGACGCCGCCGGACAGCAGCAAGAGTTTGGGGCCGACCAGCCGGATCGCCTGTTCGAGAAACGGGGCGCAGGTCGCCTGCTCGTCCGGCGTGGGATTACGATTGCCCGGCGGACGCCAGAACACCGTGTTGGTGATGAAGACGCGCTCGCTCAAACCCGCCGCCGCCAGCATACGGTCCAACAGCTTGCCGGCTTTCCCGACGAAGGGCTTGCCTTGCAAATCCTCGTCCGCGCCTGGCCCTTCGCCGACGATCATCACCGGCCCTTTCGGGTTTCCACGGGCGAAGACGGCGTTGCGCGCGCCTTGTCGGCGAAGCGGACAGCCCTCGAAGGCTGCGATGGCGGCTTCCAGCGCGGACAGGTCTTTCGCCGCTCCAGCTGCGGCCTTCGCCGCCACGATGGCCGCGTCGATATCCTCTGTCTCGTGGGCTGGCCTCAGCGCTTGGGCTGGCGGCGAGGTCGATGGGGTGGAGCGCGAGCTTGGCGCGGCGCGAGGCGCCGGCGCCAGCTTGCGGGCGCCTTCCGCCAATCGATCCACCGGATGGTCCGACAGGCAGACATCCACGCCCGCGTCCGCCCAGAAGGCCAGCAAGGCTTCCAGGCCGGCGGCGTCGGTTCTTTTCTCCATATCGATGGACGCCATGATTTCTTTTGAAGACCAATTCCTTAAAGCGATAGCGGATTATACAGTCTCATAGGGTCTGTGCGCTTGACGGCCGTGGCGGCAGCTTCCGATAAGTCGCCGGCTGGATCAAGACGAATGGGTTGGGAGGATACGGCGGATGGCCGGCGATCAGGTGGAAGACGCGCTCGGCGGCATCGAGGACGCCCCCGAGCGCGAGGCGATGGAATATGACGTCGTCATCGTCGGCGCCGGGCCGGCCGGCCTAGCCGCGGCTATTCGCCTGAAACAGCTCGCGGCCGAAAAGGGCGGCGACGTTTCGGTGGCCGTGCTGGAAAAGGGCTCCGAAGTCGGCGCCCATATCCTGTCCGGCGCTGTGATCGACCCTTGCGGCCTGAGCCTGTTGTTCCCCGACTGGAAGGACAAGGGCGCGCCGCTCGAGACCGCGGTGACGGAAGACAAGTTCATCTTCCTCACCGAGAATGGCGGCGTCGACATCTCCTGGCTGCCCATGCCGTCGTTCATGAAGAACCACGGCAACTATATCGCCTCGCTCGGAAACGTTTGCCGCTGGCTGGCCGAGCAGGCCGAGGCCTTGGGGGTTGAGATCTACCCCGGTATGGCGGCGTCGGAACTCGTCTACGGCGAGGCCGGCGAGGTCAAAGGCGTGGTGGCCGGCGTGTTCGGCATCGCCAAGGACGGCCACCATAAGCCGGACTTCCAACCGGGCGTGGAGCTGCATGGGCGTTACGTTTTGCTTGGCGAAGGCGTGCGCGGCTCGCTCTCCAAACTGGTTCAGACCAAGTACGACCTCTGCAAGGAGTCGGACGTCCAGAAGTATGGCTTGGGCATCAAGGAGCTGTGGCAGGTTCCAGACGATGTATTCAAGCCGGGCTATGTCCAGCATACGCTGGGTTGGCCGCTGGACGACAAGACTGGCGGCGGCTCGTGGATGTATCACTTCGGTGAAAACTATGTGTCGATCGGCTTCGTGGTTCACCTGAACTACAAAAATCCCTATCTCTCGCCCTTCGACGAGTTCCAGCGCTTCAAGCACCATCCCGAGGTCGCGAAGTTCTTGAAGGGCGGTCGACGCATTTCCTATGGCGCGCGGGCGATCAGCGAAGGCGGCGTGCAGTCGGTGCCCAAGCTCAGCTTCCCGGGCGGCGCGCTACTGGGCGACTCCGCCGGTTTCGTGAATGTGCCACGTATCAAGGGCAGCCATAACGCGGTGCGCTCCGGCATCTTGGCGGCGGATGCGGCCTATGCGGCGCTGGCGGAGGGGCGCGGCGGCGATGTGCTGGAAATCTATGACGCCCTCTATCAGGCTTCAGAGATCAAAAAGGAGTTGAACCTGGTGCGCAACGCCAAGCCGCTTCTCACGCGGCTAGGCACGCGTCTGGGTACGCTTGCGGCGGGGATCGACATGACGATCACCAACCTGACGGGCGGCTTCTCGCCTCTGGGTACGCTCAAACACGCAAAGACCGATGCGGCGTCGACCGGCCTCGCCGCCGACTATCGCCCGATCGTTTACCCCAAGCCGGACGGGGTCTTGAGCTTCGACAAGCTGTCCTCGGTCTTCGTCTCCAACACCAATCACGACGAGGATCAGCCCGCCCATCTGAAGCTGCGCGACGCTTCAATCCCCATCGCGGTGAACCTGCCCAAATACGGCGAACCAGCCCGGCTCTATTGCCCAGCCGGCGTCTATGAAGTGGTCCGAAACGACGACGGGACCGATCCGCGCTTCGTGATCAACGCGCAGAACTGCGTCCACTGCAAAACCTGCGACATCAAAGACCCGTCGCAGAACATCGTCTGGACGACGCCCGAGGGCGGCGGCGGCCCGAACTATCCGAATATGTAGGGGGTGGGGCGTACGTCGAGACGTGAGTAAGCGGAGCGCCTCAAAGCCGCCGCCGGCTCTCCAGCGTCAACGCGATCACAAACCCCGTGCCCGCGAAGGCGGCCAGCACCCCCCAAGCTTCAAGCACCTCGATATCGACGATCCGGCGCCAGAGGATGGTCTGATAGGCGTCGATCACCCAGGCGTGGGGGGTGAGCCAACCCAGCGCCTGCAAAGGCGCCGGCATCAGAAACCGCGGCGCCATCGAGCCGCCGACGGCGGCCAGGATCAGAACGACGAAGGTCGAGAGCGTCTGGGCCTGCTCTCGCGTGGGGCAGGCGGCGGCGAGCGCCAGGGCGATCCCGCCACTGGCGGCGGCGGCGGCGATGGCGGTTACGGTCCAGGGCAAGAAGCTCTGGGCGAGCGCGATGTGATAGAGGATCGCCGCGACGATAAAGAGAACGAGGGCTTGGGCGACGCCAAGCGCTGTCAGCCATAGCATCCGGCCGAACAGGAGCGGCGCGACGCCGCCGGCGCTAAGGCCCAGTCGCAGGCGCAAACCCGCGCGGCGCTCGTCGATCAGGCTCATGGCGCCTTGCATGGCGGTAAACAACAAGAAGAGGATGCTGACGGCGCCCGCGTAGTAGATCACGATGGGGTCGCCGCCGCTTAAAGTCTGCTGGGTCACGAACGGCGCCGCTGGCGCGGAGCCCGGTTGGTTGCTGAGCCGGTCCAGCTGGCGTTTGGTCAGGCGCAGCACGGGGCTGAGCCGGACGATCTCCCGCGCCATCGTCACATCCGGCAGGGCGTGCTCCGCCACCGCCTTGACCTGCGCTGTCAATACCTCGCCCGCCGCGCGCCGACCTGGGTGAATCAAGACGGTCACCGGCGCCGGATCGACGCCCAGGTCTCCGGCCACAATCAGGCCCGCGTCCACCCGCCCATTGACCAGAGAGTCCTGCAAGGCTGCTCGATTCGGATAGACCGTCAGCCGTCCGCCGAGCTGACGGTTCAGCGCCGCACTCAGGCGCCGGCTCGCTGCGCTGGCCGTCCGATCGACAATCCCGGCCTTTATATCGAGCTTGCCGCTGGCGCCGGCGCTGAATACCGAGGCGAACACGATGAAGACCAGGGGAGGCAGGGCGAAGGTCATAGCGAGCCCCGCCCGGTCTCGCCAAACGCCCAAAGCCATGACGCGTAGAATCACCCAAATCACGCAGCCGCCCCTTGGCCCTGCCGGTCAGGGCTGGCCGCCTTTTTGCAGGCCCAGGCGATCAGGGCGTCCAGCCCCGGCTGGCGGACCGAAATCTCCGCCGCAGCAACGCCCAATTTGCGCAGCGCCCGGTCGAGCTGTGAGGCGAGCGCCGGGGCGTCCAACGCCAGTCCGCTCCAGACGAGGCCGTCTTCAGAGGCGGCGAGGCCTCGGCCGATCAGGGTTTTCTCAGCCACGGGCGCTGGTCCGTTCAGCCGCACCACCAGGTCCTGACGTCCGCCAAAGGCTTGCGACATGAGATCCGCAGGCGATCCTTCCGCCACGAGGCGCCCGGCTTCCAGCACGCCGACGCGATCGGCGAGCGCCCTGACATCGTCTGCGTCGTGGCTGATGAGCAGGATGGCGGTTCCTTCCGTCTTCAGATCGAGGATCAGCCGGCGCAGCGCCATGCGGGTCTGGGTATCCAATCCTTCTGTCGGCTCGTCCAGCACGAGGAGCCGCGGCCGGTGAACGATGGCGGCGGCCAGATTGGCGCGCCGGCGCCAGCCGCCGGACAGCTGGTCGATGCGCGTCCCCGCTCGCGGCATGCAGGCCGTCGCCGCCATGGCGGCGGCGACAGCTTCGGCCCGCCCGCGCCGAACGCCGGCCAGCGTCGCAAAGGCGTCCAGGTTTTCCGCCACGGTCAGATGGCCGTAGAGCGCGATCTCCTGGGGCGCGACGCCAATGGCGCCGGCGACAGCGCGGTCCTTGGCCGGATCGCCGCCCAGCACCCGCACCGTACCGGATTGGAGCGCCAGGGCGCCGATCGCTGCCTTCGCCAGGGTCGACTTTCCGGCGCCGTTACGCCCGATCAGCGCGTAGATTTCACCGCTCGTCAGCTCAAGACTGACGCCGTCCAGGGCGGCGGTCTTGGATGCGGATTGGCTGTAATGGCGGCGGGCGTCCAGGATGCGAAGGACGATCTCGGGCGGCTCAGCCGCCATGGCCGGCGTGGTGGAAGAGGCCAAGGGCATAGAGGGCGAGCGGACTGTCTCCCGCGCCCAGCGCCGAGACGGCGTCCGACAGGGTCTCCCCAATCGCCGCGCGTGTCCGCTCCACCCCCCAAAGGGTGACGAAGGTGACCCGATCTGCGTCCTGACAGGCGTCCTTGCCCATGGCTTCAAGCGTCGAGGTCGAGTCCTGAAGGTCGTCGAAGAGTTGGAACGCCAGGCCCAGCCGGCAGGCGAAGGCCCGCGCCGCCGCCTGAGCGGCGCGATCCGCGCCGGCGATCAGGGCGCCCCCAACTAGGGCGGCGACGAACAGGACGCTGGTCTTTTGATGGTTCAGCGTCGTGAGGGTCGCCTCATCGCGTAGGGGCTCGGGATCGCGCAGGTCCCGAATCTGGCCCGTGACCAGGCCTTCGAATCCGACGCAATCGCTCAATAGCAGATTCAGGGCGAGACGGGTTTCGGGGGATAGGTCCGCGTCGCGCGCGATCACGCCATAGGCCTGGTTGAGCAGCGCGATGGCGCTCAGGACGGCCGTGTCCTCGCCAAAGCGCCTGTGCAGAGTCGGCCGACCCCGACGCATCGCCGCGTCGTCCATACAGGGCAGGTCGTCCAAAATCAGGGATGCTGTGTGGACCAGCTCAAGCGCGCAGCCGAAATCCAGCGCGCTCAGGTCGCGACCGCCGAAATGTGCGGCCGACAGCATGGCGAGCAGAGGCCGCACGCGCTTGCCCCGACCGAGACAGGCGTCTCGCACCGCATCGATTAGGAGCGTCGAGTTCGAGCCGGCGACGGGCAGCAGCTCCCGCAGTCGCAAGTCGACCCAATCCCGCTGGGCGGCGGTGCAGATCGTCGGCCCCGTCGCGAGGATCGCGTCGGGCGTGCGAAGCGCGCTGACGATGGTCATCGCCCTGCAATCCTCTGCTCGAACGCCGGCCAATGGTCCGCCTCATCAGAGGTTTGCGACATGATCACCCCCATCGCCCCATTGGCCCCTATCCAACCTTGCCGCGCAACCTCTATCGACCACTAGAGGCGGGCTGCGGCGCAGAGACCAAGCGCCGCATCTGCGAAAGCTCCGCCTTCAGCTCCCGCGCGGGCCTGACCCAGAGAAAGCCGAACGAGACGCATCCATGCTTGGTCGTCACCGCGTGATGGATGCGGTGGGCCTGAAGCCTGGATCGCCAAAACCCCGTGCGCCCATCCAAAGGCACAGGAAAGCGGCGATGAACCAAGCCGTCGTGGAACAGGAAATAGGTGGCCCCATAGGCGGTAATGCCGAGCCCAAGGGGCAGCCACCAGGACGAGATATTGAAACCCAGCCAAATGCACACAATCGCCGGCGTCGCGAATACCACAGCGAACAAGTCGTTCAGCTCGAAGAGACCCTTGCGCGGTTCATGATGGCTGCGATGCCAACACCACAGCGCGCCGTGCATCACATACCGATGGGTGACCCATGCAAAGCCTTCCATCCCGCCATAGGCGAACAGGAAGATAGCCAACTTCGCAGCAAGCGTGATCATGTGAGGCAGTTTACGGGCTTTATCGAAAAAGGCGAGATGCTCCCGCAACTTCCGTCGCCCGCTTGACCCTGGCCGTCGATGCGCCAATGGTAAGGGCGTGATTGGCGAGACGCTCATAACCACCGCCGCGCTCAGCCTGATCATCGGCTTGCGCTATCTGGCCATTGCTGGGGGCGCTCATTGGCTGTTCTGGGGCAGGCGGGGCAAGATTCGCCCGCGCCAACTCAGTCGGCAGCCGCCGAGACCGGCCTCTATTCGCCATGAGATTATCGCCTCGCTGATCGCGACGCCGATCTACGCCTTGCCGGCGGCCGCCGTTCTGGTCGGGTGGAAGCATGGGTTCACCAAGCTCTACCTCGCCCCTGACGCCTATGGCTGGGTGTGGCTGCCCGTCAGCGCGCTGATCTATCTCCTGGCCCACGACGCCTTCTACTACTGGCTGCATCGCGCCATGCACCACCGGAGGCTGTTCGCCTGGACGCATCGCGGCCATCATCTGTCCCACGATCCCAGCCCCTTCGCGTCGTTTTCCTTCGATCCCGCCGAGGCGGCGATGACGGCCTGGTTCCTGCCGGCGCTGACGCTGTTCATCCCGATCCAGGTCTATGTGGCGCTGGGTCTTCTGATGCTGATGACGATGACTGCCGTCTTGAACCATGCCGGTCGCGAAATTTGGCCGGCGCGGTGGCTCAATCACCCGATCGGCCGGATGATCATCACCGCCAGCCATCATGACGCCCATCACAAGCGCTTCACTTGCAACTATGGGCTCTATTTCCGGTTTTGGGACAGACTGGGCGGTACGGATCGGGATTAGACGGGCGTCTGCGTCCTTGCGTTGGCTCTCGTCCAGATCAGGACCGGCTGACCTGGTGGACGCGGTAGGGATTGAACCTACGACCCCCGCCGTGTGAAGGCGATGCTCTCCCGCTGAGCTACGCGTCCGCGCCAGCGCCCGGATCAGGACGCTTCAGGAGGCGCAGGCTATAGCGGAGGGGGCCGTCGGCTGCAAGCGCTCAGCCGAGGCGCCGAGCAGGCGTCGCGCCACGGCCGGCAGTTCGTCGAAGCGGTCGATCGCCGCGTCGGCGCCCAAATCCCGCGCCGGGGTCTGCGTATAGCCGAAGGTGACCGCAACGACGGGCACGTTCGCCGCCTTGGCGGAGTCGACGTCGTTGGAGCTATCCCCGACCATCAGGGCGAAGGCGGGATCGCCGCCGGCCGCGGCGATGGCGGCGAGCACGTGGCTGGGATCGGGCTTGGGCCTGGGCGCGCGGTCGGCGCCGACAATCGCTGCGAACCGGTGGGTCAGGTTGAGGGCGTCGAGCAGGGCCAGCGACAAGTCCGAGCGCTTATTGGTGCAGACGCATAGGATCGCGCCGGCCGCCCGAAGCTCGTCAAGCGTTTCGATCAGGCCGGGATAAGGGTGGCTTTCGTCGGCGATCCGCGCCCGATAGGCCGCGATGAACCGCGCGACAAGGCCGCCGATTTCGGCTTCGTCCAAAGGGCGCCCCGCCGCCGCGAAGCCGCGCTCGATCAATTTGCGCGCGCCCTGGCCAACGAGCGCGCGAGCCGAAGCGACCGGCACATGCGGTAGGCCGAGCTCGCCCAGCACCACGTTTAGAGCCCCGATCAGGTCTGGCGCGGTTTCCACCAGGGTGCCGTCCAGGTCGAACGCGATGACGGCCCCTTGCAGATCGGCGGGCGGATAAGCGGAAGAGGCGGTCATGGCGCTAGCCTTATATGTGTTTGGCGGTCGAAACCGTCCGCCCTTTGGGCTAGATCGCGGGCGTGAGCAACAGATCAGCAAAAGACCTCCGCCCATGACCGAACGCGCCGCTGTTATTCTCGCCGCCGGCCAGGGCACGCGAATGCGATCGCCGACGCCTAAGGTGCTGCACAAGGTGGGCGGGCGAACCCTGTTGGACCGCGCCATCGATGCGGCGGAGGCTCTGGCCTGTTCCCGCATCGTCGTGGTCGCCGGCGCCCATTCGCCCGCCGTGGCGGCCCATGCCCGCGCGCGCCTGGGCGAGGCGGCGGTGACGATTCAGGACCCGCCGCTTGGCACCGGTCATGCCGTGCGCGCGGCGGAGCGCGCCTTGGCGGGGTTTGCGGGCGACGTCTTGGTCGCCTACGCCGATACCCCGCTTTTGGACGCAGATGCGGTCGCGCCCCTGTTCGAGGCGAGAGCGCGGGGCGCCGACCTTGCGGTCCTTGGGTTCTACGCGGCCGATCCTAGCGCTTATGGCCGGCTGATTTTGGGCCAGGACGACGCTCTGGAACAGATCGTCGAGGCGAAGGACGCCTCAGCTGACCAGTTGCAGATCGCGGCCTGCAATTCGGGCGTCTTGGCCGGTCCGGCGGCCCTGTTGTTCGCGCTCTTGAGCGAGGTGCGCAACGACAACGCCAAGGGCGAATACTACCTGACCGATGTGGTCGGGCTGGCGCGACGTCGCGACCTCAAGGTCAGCGCCGTCTTCGTCGACGAGGCGCGGGTTCTCGGCGTCAACGCTCAGGGTGAGCTCGCCGCCGCCGAAGCGGCGTTTCAGGCGTCGCGGCGAGCCGCAGCGCTTGCCGAGGGCGTGGCGATGCCGGCGCCAGATACGGTCATGTTCGCCTTCGACACCCACCTTGAGCCGGGCGTGACGGTCGAGCCCTATGTGGTGTTCGCCCCCGGCGTTACGGTGCGGAGTGGGGCGGTAATCCGGGCGTTCAGCCATCTGGAGGGAGCTGAGGTCGAGGCCGGCGCGATCGTGGGTCCCTACGCGCGCCTGCGACCGGGCGCCAAGGTGGGGACGGGCGCCCACGTGGGCAATTTCGTCGAGATCAAGCAGGCGACGCTGGCCGAGGGAGTCAAGGTGAACCACCTCTCCTACATCGGCGATGGATCGATCGGCGCGCGCACCAACGTCGGCGCGGGCACGATCTTCTGCAATTACGATGGCTTCGACAAGTTCCAGACCCATATCGGGTCGGACGCTTTCATCGGCTCCAACACCGCGCTCGTGGCGCCGGTGCGGGTGGGGGCGGGGGCGATGACCGGCTCCGGCTCGGTCATCACCCGCGATGTGCCCGACGATGCTTTGGCGCTTGGGCGCGGCGTCCAGGTTGACAAGCCGAATTGGGCCGCGCGCTTTCGGGCCTCAAAGCGCGACGCACGGAGGTCTAAATGAACAACGATGCGCAGAAGCGCGCGGTCGGCGAGGCCGGCGCCGCCCTCGTCGAAGACCATATGACGGTGGGCTTGGGCACGGGCTCCACCGCCGCCTATCTGGTGGCGGCCTTGGGCGCGCGCGTCGCCAAGGAGGGTTTGAGCCTTCGGTGCGTCGCCACGTCCCGCGCTACCGAAGACCTGGCGGCGCGTCATGGCCTTAAGCTCCTCGATCTGAACGACGCCGGCGACATCGACTTGACCATCGACGGTGCGGACGAAATCGGCCCGGGCCTCGCCTTGATCAAGGGCGGCGGCGCGGCGCTTTTGCGCGAAAAGCTGGTCTGGGAGGCGTCGCGACGCTGCGTCGTCATCGCCGACGCCGGTAAGCGCGTCGCCGAGCTCGGCGCCTATCCCCTGCCCATCGAGGTGGTGGCGTTTGGCCATGTGACCACGGCGCGCCGCTTGGCGGTCGCGCTTCGGGCTTGCGGCGTCTTCGTCACGCCTCAGCTCCGGATGAAGGACGGCGAAGTCGTCCATACCGACAGCGGCAATCTGATCTATGACGCCGCCTGCGTCGCCATCCCAGACCCGCCGGCGTTGGCGATAGCCCTGAAGGCGATCACGGGCGTGGTCGAGCACGGCCTCTTTTTAGGTCTGGCGTCCGAAGCGCTGATCGGAACGCCAAGCGGGGTCCAGCGCCTCGGGCTTGCGGGATAGACGGCGGACACGGGTCGCCCGGCGCCAGGTCTACCTTGGGCCGCCGGTGACCGGGATCAGCACCTCGTTTCGGCGCATGAACCAGAGGGTCCAGGGCGGATCGTACTGGGCCAGCGTTGGGGGGCCTACGGCCTTCACGCCGCTTGCCTTGATGTAGCTTAAGAGGTCTGCCGTCTGCGTCTCGGCGGCGCGACCCGACATGAGCCCCGAGAAGCGCACGGCGGCGATTCGCGCCGGCGGGAGAGTCAAAAGTCGAATCGCGTCATTCTTAGGTTTAGGTAGATTGGCCAGATCGTAGCTGCGCGGCATGTCGAATCTGACGACCCAGCGGTGGGCGTCCAGCGCCGATGTCGTGATCGGCCCAGACATAACCGGCGATTGGGCGACCGGCGCAGTCATGGCGATCTTCTGGTTCCCGGAATTGGCGCCAAAGATATAACTCGCCAACCGCCGAAAGCCGTCGCTCACCGCGGTCTGCCGATCGCCGTCGACCGTCACCTCGGCGACGGTCTGGGCGGCATAGTCGCGCACTTCGAAAGCGCCTTGTTTTAGAACGACTTTATAGTCTGGTATTTCAATGGCCATGGCGGATGCCGCGCTCACGATCAGGCAGAGCCCGAGCGCCCCCGCCACCCAACGTCTTGTACCAATCCAGCCGCGCCGAAGGTGTTCCATGCATGAAACGCTCCAAAAACTGACGCCAGAGTCAAAAAGATCGGACGCCTGTAAACCGATATTAACAGATCGCAGAGCCTTTCGTCAGTCACTTCAAAATCGGCGCGCTATTTTTGACGTTTAGTGCAATGCACATTAAATCTATCGAGCGCTTTACACAGCCGAGACTTATGGTAACTACAGTGTAGTTGCTCACTAGAAGCGACTCGGGGAGGAGTTTTCCATCAATCAGGGAACTCCTAACATGATCCATAAAATCCTTATACTCGGCAGTGTCTTGGCCATAGCGGGCGTCGCTCAGGCGGCCCCGGTGAATGTTTCGCTTCAAGGCAAGAGCGAGTCGGCTGTGCGCGCCGACCTGCTGAAGGCCTCGAAGCAGGTGTGCAAGGAGGCGAGCGACCCGCTAACCTCCGAAGCGGAATATCAGGACTGCGTGTCCGATACCTATTGGGTCGCTGTCCAAAAGCTGAAGCAGGCGCTGAACGCCAGCGCCGTGGTGCAAACCTCAAAGGTGGCTTCGCGCTGATCTGCCGGCTTTAGCCAGATGTCTATTGGCTAGACCTTGGACCACGAAACGCCCTTTCGCGACATCGCGGGAGGGCGTTTTTGTTGGCTCGCGCGCGTCGCGCGTCACAGCGACGTATGAAGCCTGACCATGCCGAACCCAGATACCCCTGTTGGCCGCTTGATAGCGTCGCCCGTTCGACCCGGCGTCGTGGTTTGGATCGGCGTGCGGCCAGCGCGTAAGGCGCCGTTGCAGTCCGTGGAGGCCGTCGAGGTCGATCATGCTCAGGGCTTGATGGGCGATCATTATCTGGGTCGCAGCCGCAAGCGCCAGGTGACGCTGATCGCGAGCGAACACCTCGCCGCCATCGCCAGCTATCTGGGCCGCGAGGTATCGCCCCTCGACCTGCGCCGCAACATCGTAACGCGCGGTGTCAACCTCTTGGCCTTGAAGGAAGCTTGGCTCCAGATTGGCGAGGCTGTGTTGGAACCGACGGAGGAGTGCCACCCATGCTCCCGTATGGAGGCGGCCTTTGGCCCGGGTGGGTATAATGCGGTCCGCGGCCACGGCGGCCTGACTGCGCGGGTCGTGCGCGGCGGTCGGGTTCGACTTGGCGATGCGATTGTGCGTTTGCCCCGCGCATGAGGGGCGCGACGCGATCTTTAGTGGCTGTCGCGCGGCAGGCCTTTGGTCTGGGCGACCTGCTGATACTTCACCGCCATCTCTAGGGTGGCGCCGGTTTCAAGCTGGCCGGTCAGGTCGCGCTGGATCTCCTGCCAGGGGGTCTGGCTGGCGGGATAGGGATAGCCGCCCTGAGCCGCCAGAGCCTGGCGCCGCGCCGCCATTTCGTCGTCGGAAATCAGCATGTTCGCTGTGCGCCGCCGCAAGTCGATCCGTACCCGGTCGCCGGTCTTGAGCAAGGCGAGCCCGCCGCCGGCCGCCGCCTCGGGCGAGGCGTTAAGGATCGAGGGCGAGGCCGAGGTGCCCGACTGGCGACCGTCGCCGATGCAGGGTAGGGAGGTGACTCCCCGTTTGATCAGATAGTCGGGCGCCCGCATGTTCACCACTTCGGCCGACCCCGGATAGCCGATCGGCCCGGTTCCGCGAATGAACAGCAAAGTCGTCTCATCTATGCCGACGGCGGGATCGTCTATGCGGGCGTGATAATCCTCCGGCCCATCGAACACGACGGCGGGGCCTTCGAAGGCGTCAGGATCGTCTGGATTGGAGAGATAGCGGTCGCGGAACTCCTTGCCGATCACGCTCGTCTTCATGATGGCGCTGTGGAACAGGTTGCCGCTCAGGACCACGAAGCCGGCCTCGGTCGCGAGCGGCCGATCGAAGGGGCGAATCACCTCCGGCAACTTTGTCTCTTTGCCGCGGCAGTTGTCGCCGATGGTCTCGCCATTGACCGTAAGAGTATCTTCGCGGATCAGGCCTTCTTTCATTAGTATATTTATGACGGCTGGGACGCCGCCCGCGTGGTGATAGTCCTCGCCCAGATATTCCCCGGCGGGCTGAAGGTTCACCAGCAGGGGGATTTTGTGGCCGTACTCCTGCCAATCTTTCAGCGACAACTCCACGCCGGCGTGCCGGGCGATGGCTGCGATATGGATCGGGGCATTGGTCGAGCCGCCGATGGCGGAATTGACTGCGATGGCGTTCAGGAAGGCGTCGCGGGTCAGGATATCCGACGGCTTTAGATCCTTGCGCACCATATCGACGATGCGCTTGCCGGTCAGATAGGCGATCTGCTGGCGCTCCCGATAGGGGGCGGGAATCGCCGCCGAGCCCGGTAGCTGCATCCCCAGCGCCTCGGCCAGGCTGTTCATCGTCGTGGCGGTGCCCATGGTGTTGCAGTAGCCGGTCGAGGGGGCTGAGGAGGCCGCCAACTCCATAAAGCCTTCGTAGTCCAGCTCGCCCGCCGCCATCATCTGGCGCGCCTTCCAGACGATCGTGCCGGACCCCGTTCTTTCGCCGTTGAACCAGCCGTTCAGCATCGGCCCGACCGAGAGCGCGATGGCGGGCAGGTTGACCGTCGCCGCCGCCATCAGACAGGCCGGCGTGGTCTTGTCGCAGCCGATGGTCAGCACCACGCCATCGAGAGGGTAGCCATACAGCACCTCCACCAAGCCCAGGTAGGCGAGGTTGCGGTCGAGCGCCGCGGTCGGCCGTTTGCCTGTCTCCTGGATCGGATGGACGGGAAATTCGATGGCGATGCCGCCGGCCTCGCGAATGCCTTCCCGAACCCGTTCGGCCAGCACGAGGTGATGGCGATTGCACGGGCTTAAGTCCGAGCCCGTCTGGGCGATGCCGATGATCGGCTTGCCGGACTGCAGCTCCTCCCGCGTCAGGCCATAGTTCAGGTAGCGCTCCATATAGAGCGCGGTCATGTCGGGGTTATGGGGGTTGTCGAACCAGGCGCGCGACCGCAAGGCGGGCTTAGAGGTCGAGGACGGAGCGGCAGGGTCTTTGGACATGGGAAACCGGATTTTGGAGCGTGACGGCCGATGCGCGGCCGATGGACGTCATAGGGCTTAGGCGCTGTAGAGCTTGTCAGATAACGCGGTAAAAACCTTAGGGATGCGTCTTGGACGTGAAGCCGACGGCCTGAGAGGCTAGCTCCTGACGCCACAGGCGCGTAAGGCATGACGACGCGACTGCAGCGGGCGGGAGAGGAGACGACGATGGACCTGAAGACCGCGCCCCGCGATCCCGCTGCCGTGGATCGCCAGCCGGCCGAAAGCCCCGCACCGGATTTGGCGTTCGTTTTGTCCCAGATGGGCGCCGACGCCCGAGCAGCCTCAACCGTGCTGCGCCAGGCCTCTGCAGCCCAGCGTACCGCCGCAATTGTCGGCATGGCGAAGCATCTGCGCGCCGCGGCCCCCAAGGTCCTCGCCGCCAATGCCCAAGACCTGGCCGCGGGCCGGTCGGCGGGGCTCAGCGCGGCCCTGCTGGATCGCCTCTGTCTCGACGAAAGCCGGCTCGAAAGCGTCGCCGCCAGCCTGGAGATCGTCGCCGCCATCCCCGATCCGCTCGGCGTCGAAATCGGCCGCTGGACCCGACCCAATGGGCTGGACATCGCCCGCATCCGCACGCCCATCGGCGTGATCGCCGTGATCTACGAGGCGCGCCCCAATGTGACGGCGGATGCGGCGGCGCTCTGCGTCCGCTCCGGGAACGCGGCGATCCTGCGCGGCGGCTCCGAAGCGATCCGCTCAAGCCTCGCCATCCACGCCGCGCTCGAGGCCGGCGTGGTGGAGGCCGGTCTGCCGGCGGGCGTGGTTCAGATCGTGCCGACAGCGGATCGGGACGGTGTGCGCCATATCCTGGAAGGGTTGAACGGAACCATCGACCTTCTGATCCCCCGCGGCGGCAAGGGCCTGCTCACACGGGTGAAGGCCGACGCGCGGGTCGCCGTGCTGGGGCACCTCGAGGGCTTGGTTCACACCTACATCCATCCGGGCGCCGACCCGGCTAAGGCGCGCACGATTGTGCTCAACTCGAAAATGCGCCGCGTCAGCGTCTGCGGCGCCCTGGAGACGCTGCTGGTCGACAAGGCGATTGCGCCGACCTTGCTGCCTCTGATCGCCGACGACCTGATCGCGGCCGGCTGCGAACTGCGCGGCGACGCCTCAGCCCGCGCCATCGTGCCGACGATGGCGACCGCGACGCAGAGCGACTGGCGCACCGAATATCTGGAGCCGATCCTGGCCGTCCGCGTCGTCGACGATCTCGCCCAGGCGGTCGACCACATCGCCGTCTACGGCTCGGGTCACACCGACGCCATCGTGACGGAAGACCCGGCGGCGGCCGAGGCCTTCGTCGCAGCGGTCGACTCAGCCATCGTGCTGGTCAACGCCTCGACCCAGTTCGCCGACGGCGGCGAGTTCGGCTTCGGCGCAGAAATCGGCATCGCCACAGATCGGCTCCATGCGCGGGGTCCGGTCGGCGCGGAGCAGCTCACGACCTATAAGTATGTGGTGCGGGGGCAGGGGCAGGTGCGCCCCTGAGGTGTGGCCCGGCTGACACGCCGGTCGAGGGCTTAGAGCGAGCTTGGCCTTAAGGCGCGCCGTTTTCGTGGAAGCGTCATTACTACGTCACGGAAGTTATATCCGCAGGCTGCAATTCAGCTCCCATGGAAAGCAGGGGCGGACTTGCGATGACGATGACCACGATACGGATGCTGAACGGCCGTCGCAGTTTACTGGCAGGTACGGCGCTGTTCGCGATTCTTGGAGCCGGTGCGGCCTTCGCCCAGGACGCCTCGCCCAACCAAGCCAATCATGTCGATCCCGCGGCCCCAGCCCAGTCGGGCGTCGGCGTCGTCGCGGCCGACACGGTCGTCAGCACCGTGACGATCATCGCACCGGCTATGCACGTGGCGCCAGCCAACATCCCGCTGGACGTCGTCCAGCCCACCTCCACCGTGCCCAGCGGCTTTATCGCCAACAACATCATTCCGCTGGCGAGCTATGACGATGTCATCAAGTTCCAGACCAGCGTTTGGGCCCAGAACCCCAACGGACCGGGCATCGGCAAGTTCGAGACCCTGACGCTGCGGGGCTTCCAGGACGACCAATACAACGTCACCTTCGACGGCATTCCGTTCGGCGACGCCACCGACCTGCACCACACGTCCTCGGCGCTCTTTATCGCCCACGATCTCCAGGAGGCCGAGGTCGACCGCGGCCCCGGCACGGCCTCGACCATCGGCAACGCCACCTTCGGCGGCACCATCGGCTTTCGCACCAAGGACGGCACGCCCGACGCCGGGATCAATCCCTATTTCACCTATGGCAGCTTCAACACCCAGGCGGAGGGGCTTGAGCTGAACTCCGGCAAGAGCCTGATCGGCGACGGCTACATCGACTTCAACCATGAAGAGACCGACGGCTATCTGACGCACTCCAACGAGACGCGTAGCAATCTGATGTTGAAGGACAAGGTCGATATCGATCCGGATACGACCCTCACTCTATTGGGCAGCTATAATCGCGAATTCCAGTATACCACCCAGGGCGCTACGATGGCCGAATACGCGCAATTCGGCGACAACTACGGCCTGTGCAGTAATCCAGCGCTGCAGTGCGACTACAAATATCAGCCGAGCGCCTATTATTCCGACTTTGATTATATGAAGCTGCAGACCAAGGCCTTCGGCTGGCTGAAGATCGACGACACGCTTTACACGGATGGATTTCGCCACAACTATACGGAAAGCACGGACGCGAGCCAGGATAGCGCCTCGGCCAACGGCGTCACCTTCTATAGCACCACCTCCATTGGCAAGAAGGTCGCGACCGACGCTACAGACGTCCCCGGCAAGTTGACCGACGCCGGTTACCGCGCTTTCGGCAATATTTTGAACCTCAGCGCCGACACCCCCTTCGGTGTCGCCAAAGCGGGCTTCTGGATCGATCGCAACAGCGACGCCCGCTTCTCCGAAAGCACGGATCTGACCCAGGGCGATATCCCTGTGCCCGGCAAGACCGGCAATCCCTATAGCTACGACTATAAGGACGTCACCTACACCTATCAGCCCTATTTCGAGTTCGACTATAAGCCGCTCCCCGGCCTCGTGATCACGCCGGGCGTGCGCTATTCGGACGATTATCGCCGCGTCGACGCCATCGTGAATAAGACGACCAAGACGCCTTATGACAACGGCAAGGACTTCCACTCCCTGATGCCGTCGATCGCGGCCAACTATACCATTTCGCCGGGGTGGACGGCCTACGCCCAGGCGGCCAAGGGCTTCCTGGCGCCCGGCGTCTCCGTCTTCCAGGTGCAGGATCCTCAGGGGCTGAACCCCGAATCGACGTGGAACTACCAGATCGGCACGGCCATCCGCCGGCCCAAGTGGTTCCTGGGCGCCGACGTCTATGACATCGTCTTTTCCAACTATCTCTCGGCGTCGGAAATCAATGTGCCGGGTATCGGCCAGCAGTCGACCTACGCCAACGGCGGCGGCGCAGTCTATGAGGGCATCGAGGCGGAAGGCCAGTATGCGCTGGGCAGAGGCTTCTCGGTCTACGGCAACTACAGCATCAACACCGCCCATTATGCCGGAACCCAGACCGTGATCGCCGAAGCGCCTAAGGACCTGGCGGCCCTGGGCCTGCTGTACGACAACCGTAAGGGGCCGTACTTCTCGGTGATCGGCAAGTGGAACGGCGAGCACTACGGTCTCGACAGCACCACCAACGCCGCCGGCGCCACGGTCTTCAAGGACCAATACAAGATCCAGCGCTACATCACCGCCGACTTCGCCGGAGGTTGGAACTTCAAGAATGTCATCGGTCCGCTGCAGGGGCTCTCGCCGAGCGTCAAGGTGTCCAACATCTTCAACAATAAGACGATCAGCGATTTCGCCGGCAACCAGTCGGCGACCAGCGCCCAATATCCCGACGGCGCGCCGCTCTACTGGCGTGTGCCGGGGCGCAGCGTCTTCTTCAACCTGACGGCTGTGGTGTTCTAAGCGCGTGCGGGCAAGAAGGCTTGGAAGCGCCATCGCAATCCTGATCGCCGCCGTTCCGGCGCTGGCGTCCGCCGCGCCGGTGCTGGAGCGGGTAGTGCTGGTGTCGCGGCACGGCGTGCGGGCGCCGACCCAGACGGTCGAGGCGCTGGACGCTGCCACGGGCCGAAGCTGGCCGGCTTGGCCCGTCGGTCCGGGCGAACTGACGCCCCACGGCGCCAAGGCGCTCGGCCGAATGGGCGACCTCCTGCGCGGCCTTTATGTCCGTGAGGGTCTGCTGCCGGCGCGAGACTGTGCGGCGGGCGCGGTGCAGGTCTGGGCCGATGGCGGCGACAGCCGCACCCGGCTCAGCGGCGACATTCTGGCGAACGCGCTTGAACCCCGTTGCGGCGTGATAGCGGCCCATGGGCCGGACGGCGCCAAGGATCCGCTGTTCGACGCGGTCGAGACCGGCGTCTGTCCCGTTGACACCCCCAAAGCTTTGGCGGCGCTGGCCGCCCAGACCCACGACGGCGCCGATCTGATCCGGCCCAGCGAACGCAAGGCCCTCGACGCCCTCCAAGCCATTGTCGCGCCGAACGGGTGCGCCGATGGGCGGGGCCCGTGCCTGGCGGGACCGAGCCTGTTTGCGCCGGGCAAGGCGGGGGTGAAACTCACCGGACCGTTGGCGCTCGCGTCCACATGGTCGGAGGATCTGCTGCTGGAGTATGCGGAGGGTTTTCCGCTGGATCAGGTCGGTTGGGGTCGCGCCGCGTCGCCCACCGCGCTCGCCGCCGTCCTGCCCGCCCACGACCGAGCCGCCGCGCTCCTGCGACAGACGCCCTATCTTGCCGCTCACAACGGCGCGGTCCTTGCGCGCACGGTGCTCGACCTGCTGGAGGGCCACGCCCCGGCCGATCCCCATGCGCCGCCGCTATCGCCTAAGGCCAGGCTGACGGCGATCGCCGGTCACGACACAAACCTGTCCAATCTAGCCGGCGTGTTCGGCTTGACCTGGACCTTGCCCGACCAGCCCGACGCCACGGCCCCCGATACCGTGCTGGCGTTTGAAGTATGGCGAGACGGGGCGACGAAGACCGTGCGGATCGTGGTCTATTCCCAGAGTTTGGCGCAGCTGCGCGACGCCTCAGCGCTGGACGCCACGAGTCCCGCTGGGATCATACCAGTTGAGAGCACGGCGTGCGTGGGCGACCCCGGCGGCGTCTGTCGTTTGGAGACCCTTGAGACGAAGGTACGCGCGGGTCTGCCGGCGGAGTGCTTTAGGCCCTAACCTTCATTCGAGTTGAAGGGGCACGAGGCGAGTAGAGCCCTTCCCCCATCAAGGGGGAAGGGCTCAGAATCCTGGAATCCCTTGGAATGGAGCCCATCTGCCGAAGGCGAGTCACATCGCTAACCCTCCGCCGCCTCCAGCACCCGCCCCGGCGCATTGGACTGCAGGAAGCGTTTCACGTTCTGGGCAGCCTGCCGAATGCGGTGTTCGTTTTCCACCAGGCCGATGCGAACATAGCCTTCGCCATATTCGCCAAAGCCGGTTCCGGGCGCCACGGCGACGCCGGCTTCCTCGATCAGGAGCTTGGAAAACGCCATCGAGCCCATCTCCTTGAAAGCTTCCGGCAGCGGCGCCCAGGCGAACATGGAAGCCGGCGGGGAGGGGATGGTCCAGCCGGCGCGGCCCATGCTCTCGACCAGGCAATCGCGGCGCCCTTTGTAGATGGCGCGGATGTCGGCGACGCAGTCCTGGGGGCCGTTGAGCGCCGCCGCGGCCGCGACTTGGATCGGTGTGAAGGCGCCGTAGTCGAGATAGGATTTCACCCGGCCCAGCGCGGCGCAGATGCGGGCGTTGCCCACCACCATGCCGACCCGCCAGCCGGCCATGGCGTAGGTTTTGGACAGGCTGTTGATCTCTACCGCCACATCCTTGGCGCCCTCCACCTGAAGGATCGACGGCGGCGGATTGTCGTCAAAATAGATTTCCGAATAGGCGACGTCGGACAAGACGATCAGGTCGTGCTTGCGGGCAAGCGCGATGACGTCCTTATAGAATTCAAGATCGACCCACTGGGCGGTGGGGTTGGAGGGGTAGGAGACCACCAGGATCGAGGGCGGCGGGGCGGAATGTTTGATCGCCCGGCTGATGCCCGACAGATAGTCCTCAGGCGACAGGGCCGGGACGTGACGGATGACGCCGCCGGCCATGATGAAGCCGTAGGCGTGGATCGGATAGGCGGGATTGGGGCAGATGATGACGTCGCCGGGCGCGGTCAGGGCCTGGGCCAGGTTGGCGAAACCTTCCTTGGACCCCAGCGTACTGATCACCTCGGTGTCCGGATTGAGTTTCACCCCGAAGCGGCGGTCGTAATAGCCGGCCATGGCTCGCCTGAGGCCCGGAATGCCTTTTGAGGCCGAATAGCGGTGGGTCTTGGGCTTTTGCACCGTCTCGATCAGCTTGGCGACGATGTGCGGCGGGGTGGGCATATCGGGGTTGCCCATGCCGAAATCGATGATGTCGACGCCCTGGGCGCGCAGCCGGGCCTTGAGGCGGTTCACCTCCTCGAAGACGTAAGGCGGGAGGCGTCGGATCTTGTGGAAGTCTGGAGTGGTCATGGAGAACATCGCTTAGACCGGGGGCATGGACCCTCGCGGCCGTGTCGGAGGAGAATTCAGGGTTAAGAACATATCAGGCGCGGATGCGTTCTGCGATCCGCGCGGCGGTAGCTCGACAGCCCAGATGTCCTCCGATGTCGGCGGTGGTTTCGCCCGCCTCAATCGCGGCGGTCGTCGCGGCCTCGACCGCGTCAGCCTCGGCGCCCAGACTCAGACCAAACCGCAGCAGCATGGCGGCGGAGCGGATGGCCCCGATGGGATTACAGAGGTCTTGGCCGGCGATATCGGGCGCCGAGCCGTGGATCGGCTCGAATAGGCCGGGGCCGCTGGCGCCCATGGACGCCGAGCCCAGAAGGCCGATGGAGCCCGCCAGCACAGACGCCTCGTCGCTCAAGATGTCGCCAAACATGTTCTCGGTCAGCATCACGTCGAAGGCGCGGGGGTTGGTGATCAGCTTCATGGCGGTGGAGTCCACGAGCGCATGGTCCAGCGTCACATCGGGGTAGTCCTTGGCCAGCCGGATCACCGTCTCGCGCCACAGCCGGCTGGTCTCCATCACATTGGCCTTGTCAACCGAGGTGACGCGGCCCGACCGCTTGCGCGCAGCTTCGAACGCCACACGCGTTACGCGCTCGATCTCCTCGACGCTGTAGGTGCACAGGTCAGTGGCTGTGGTCGCGGTCCGTGTGCGTTCGCCAAAATACAGACCGCCCGTCAGCTCGCGCACGATCAGGATATCGACACCCGCGACGGCCTCGGGCTTTAGCGGCGAGCGGTGGGCTAGCGCCTTGTCTACAAAGGCCGGACGCAGGTTGGCGAAGAGGCCCATGGCCTTGCGGATGGCCAGCAAGCCTTGCTCGGGGCGCTTGGGCGCCAGGTCCCACTTCGGGCCGCCGACCGCGCCTAAGAATACGGCGTCTGCGGCCAAGCAGGCGGCTTGGGTCGCTGCGGGCAGGGGCTCTCCCGTCGCATCGATAGCAGCGCCGCCGATCAGGTGTTCGGCGAATTGGACGTCGTGTCCGAACCGCGTGGCCACAGCTTCCAGCACGGCGCGGGCGGCGGCGGCGACCTCAGGCCCGACGCCGTCGCCGGGTAATAAAACGATAGAGACGCTCACGCCGCGTGATCCTTTTCATAGGCCTCGATGGCGGGCAGACGCGAGGTCAGCCAGCCCAGGGTGTCGACGCCTTCCAATAGGCACTGGCGGGCGAAGGCCTCGACCTTGAACGACGTCACATGGTTGCCGGCCCGCAGCTCCAACTTCTCCAAGTCGACCGTCACCGGTGCGCCGGGGTGCTCGACAAGCCGGGCGTGGGTTTCGGCATCCACCACGATGGGTACGAGGCCGTTCTTGAGGGCGTTGGAGGTGAAGATGTCGGCGATCTCGGTAGAGATTATGGCGCGAAAGCCATAGTCCACGAGCGCCCAAGGGGCGTGCTCGCGAGACGAGCCGCAGCCGAAGTTGTGGCCGGCGACCAACACGCGGTGCTCGGTCGGATCGATCTGGTTAAAGATACAGTCCAGCTTTTCGTTTCCATCGGCGTCGTAACGCCAGTCGTTGAACGCCAGCTTACCCAGCCCCGCCTTGTCCGTCATGGTCAGGAAGCGGGCGGGGATGATCTGGTCGGTATCGATATTGCTATCCGCGACCACGACGGTGTGTGAGGTCAGGACCTTGAAGGGTTCCATTTGCGTGATCCTTGGATTTCAGCATCGACCCCTTCCCCCTTGATGGGGGAAGGGGCAGGGGATGGGGGTGATAAGCACAGACAGTGACCGGTGGGGCGCGCGGGAGGCGAAGCCGCCGCGGGGATATCGTCTTCCCATCGTCGCGTTCGCACCCCCATCCGCTGCCCCTTCCCCCATCAAGGGGGAAGGGGTCAAAGCCGCCCTCACGCCACCGCCTCCAAATAATCCCGCGGGTCGGCGATGCAGCCGGCCACGGCTGCCGCCGCGGCGCTGGCGGGGCTGGCGAGCACAGTGCGAGCACCGGGGCCCTGGCGGCCTTCGAAGTTGCGATTCGAGGTGGAGACGGCGAGCTGGCCGGGCGCGACCTGGTCGCCGTTCATGGCGATGCACATGGAGCAGCCGGGCAGACGCCACTCCGCCCCCGCCGCCAGGAAAATCTCGTGCAGGCCTTCGGCTTCAGCCGCCAGCTTCACTGTTTCCGAGCCGGGCGCGATCAGCATCCGCACACCGGGCGCTATCTTGCGGCCTTTGAGCACCTGGGCCGCCGCCTGAAGGTCGGACAGGCGCCCGTTGGTGCAGCTGCCGATGAAGACCACGTCCACAGCCTGGCCCTTGAGCGAGCGACCCGGCGCGATCTTCATATAATCCAGGGCGCGCTGGTCGTTGGCGTTGGCGGGAAGGGGCACATCCTTGTCGATCCCGACCGCTGCATCGGGGGTGGTGCCCCAGGTGAACATGGGCGCCAAGGCAGCTGCGTCGAGCCGAACCTCCTTGTCGAACACCGCGCCCGGGTCGGACACAAAGGTCAGCCATTTGGCGGCGGCCTTCTCGAACGCTTCGCCCTTGGGCGCCATGGGCTTCCCTCGGATGAAGTCTATGGTCTTCTGGTCAGGCGCGACCATGCCAGCCCGAGCGCCCGCCTCAATTGACATGTTGCAGAGCGTCATGCGCCCTTCCATCGAAAGCGCTGTAACGGCCTCGCCGGCGTATTCGATCACATGGCCGGTGCCGCCGCCGATGCCGAGCTTGGCGATGACCGCCAATGCGATGTCCTTCGCCGTGACGCCAAAGGGTATTTCGCCGTCTATCGTTACCCGCATCGATTTGGGCTTGCGCTGCAACAGGGTCTGGGTCGCCAGCACATGACCGACTTCTGAGGTGCCGATGCCGAACGCCAGCGCCCCAAAGGCGCCGTGGGTGGCCGTATGGCTATCGCCGCAAACGATGGTCATGCCGGGCTGGGTGCGCCCCGCCTCCGGTCCGGCCACATGCACAACGCCCCGCAGGGGGCTGCCCCAGCCGTGCAACTCCAGCCCATGCAGGGGCGCATTACGCTCCAGCATCTCGACCTGGCGGCGCGCCTGATCGGTGGCGTAGGGGCGCACGCCGGCCGCGTCCGGCGGCAGGGTGGGTGTGGAGTGATCCAGGGTGACGAAGGTCCGGTCCGGCCGCCTCACCTTCAGGCCCCGCGCGTCCAGTTCGGCGAAGGCCTGGGGCGAGGTCACCTCATGCACCAGATGAAGGTCGATGTAGAGAACGGCGGGCGTCTCGGCCGTTTCGGCGACCGCCTCATGGGCGGCCCAAACCTTATCCAGCAGGGTTTTGGGAGAGGAAGAGGCGGTCATTTTAGGGCTCAAGTCCTTATCGGGAGGGGCCGGGGCGGCTGGGATCAGCGCGGCGGCGCGGGACGGCTGCAGGCGAGGTATGAAAAAGCCCGCTACCGAGGGTTGGGAGCGGGCGGTCCTGATCGGATCTGGCTAAGCCTATGCGTGTCAGATCGCGATCGGAAGCTCCGCCAGCGCCAGGGCGAACACCGGCGCGGCCGCAGTCAGGGCTGCGGCGGGGCTAAGTCGAAGGCTCTGAGCTCGGAGCGGCATGGCGCACCTCTCGTTTAGGTGTATCGCGATCTTATGCGCACCAAACCGATTTTGGTGCAACGGGCAAGACGTGGCTTTTTTGGCGGCGTTCCCAGCAAGATGTTGCGTGTAAGTGACTTCTGTCGAGCTTGGGGGGATAAACTTGCCAATTCGCCTCAACCCGGCTTGTCCCGAGCGTAAATCGGGCTCATAGGGAGGTATGATCTTGGATCGACCCGTGCCGAGTCGCGCGGCCTTCGCCTTGTCGGGCTTGGGTCTTACGCTTCGACTTATCCGCCCCTGAGCGGATGCTGGCCGTGGCCGCTCGGCCATCCGGCCGCCCGTGCTCGGGGGATATGTCGACCGAACGCCCACCCCAATTTCCAAATCCTCTTCGAGCCTGAAGGCTTTTTGTCATGACGATTCATCACCCCAATTTCGGCCAGATGCCCGACGACCGCGTCATCATTTTCGACACAACCTTGCGCGACGGCGAGCAATCGCCGGGCTTTTCCATGAACCACAGCGAAAAGCTGAAGATGGCGGAGGCCCTGGCCACGCTCGGCGTAGACGTAATCGAGGCGGGCTTTCCCGTCTCTTCGCCCAACGACTTTGAGAGCGTCAACGCCATCGCCAAGACGGTGAAAGGCCCGGTCATCTGCGGCCTGGCCCGCTCGGCCGAAGGCGACATCCTGAGCGTCGTCGAGGCGGTGAAGCCGGCGGAGCGCAAGCGCATCCACACCTTCATCTCCACCAGCGCGCTGCACATGAAGTACAAGCTGCGTATGGAGCCCGAGCAGGTGCTGGAGCTGATTACAAGCTCCGTTTCCTTGGCTCGCCGCCATGTGGCCGATGTGGAGTGGTCGGCCGAGGACGGCTGCCGCACCGACCCGGATTTCCTGTGCCGCGCGGTAGAGGCGGCGATCCGCGCCGGCGCCACCACTATAAACATCCCCGACACCGTCGGTTACGCCATGCCCGCCGACATGACCCGCATCTTTTCCATGGTGCGTGAGCGGGTGCCGGGCGCGGACGGGGTGATCCTCTCCACCCACAACCACAACGACCTGGGCGTTGCGGTCGCCAATTCCCTGGCCGCCGTCGCCGCCGGCGCCCGCCAAGTCGAGGGCGCGATCAACGGCATCGGCGAGCGCGCCGGCAACACCTCCCTCGAGGAGGTGATCATGGCCATGCGCACGCGGCCCGATCTCAACCCCTACGTGACCGGGATCGACAGCACCCAGATCCTGCGCACCTCCAAGCTCTTGTCCACCACCACGGGCTTCGACGTTCAGCCCAACAAGGCCATCGTCGGCCGCAACGCCTTCGCTCACGAGAGCGGCATCCACCAGGACGGCGTGCTGAAGAACGCGGCGACCTACGAGATCATGACGCCGGAAAGCGTCGGCTGGACCAAGTCCAACCTGGTGCTGGGCAAACACTCGGGCCGCGCCGCCTTCCGGGACAAGCTGAAGCAGCTCGGCTACGGCGACATCGGCGACAATATGATCAACGACGCCTTCCGGCGCTTCAAGGACTTGGCCGACCGCAAGAAGACGCTATACGAAGACGACATCATCGCGCTCGTCGATGAGGCGGTGGTGCGCGAGAACGAACATATCGTGTTCGTCTCGCTGGACGTCCACGCCGGCTCCAAGGGGCCGGCTCGGGCGCAGTTGGAGCTGGAAATCGGCGGCGAATTGCTGAGCGCCGAAGCCGCAGGCGACGGCCCCGTAGACGCCGCTTTCAAGGCCGTGCGCACCCTCTTCCCCCACGACGCAGAACTGGAAGTCTTCTCCATCGGCGCGGTGACCGAAGGCACGGACGCCCAGGCCAAGGCCACCGTCCGCCTGTCGGAAAACGGCCGCATGGTCGATGGCCAAGGCGCCGACACCGACACCATCGTCGCCGCCGTGCGCGCCTACGCCCACGCGCTCAACAAGCTGTTGGTGAAGCGGCAGCGGCGGGAGCCTCAGGCGCTTTCGGCTTAAAACTGCCGGCGTTGTTCGGCCCGCCTTCGCCGTGCGGCCCCCTTGGCCTTCGGCTGTACTCCCCCATCGCTTCGCGATAGGGGAGATGAAAAACCCGGCGCTCTTCATCCTCCCTATCGCGAAAGCGATGGGGAGGGGGACCACCGAAGGTGGTGGAGGGGCCGCGCGGGAGCGCGGAAGCAGCCGCGTTTAAGATGAAACTGCGCGTCCCTCACCCCACAAACACCACATCCAACCGCCGCGGCCCATGCACACCTACGACGCGCTCGAACTCAATGTCGGCGGTGGCGGACGGGCCGGAGAAAAACGTAATCGGGCGCCCCTCGCGTGCGGCGTCCGCCAGGGTCGTGATCGCGTCCGGTACGCTATCGACGAGCTGGCGGGCGAAGACGATGCAGATGTGGTGATCGACCAGGAGCGTTAGGGCGCGGCGGCCCTGGCCTCGGTCGCCGTCTAAGACGATGGTGCCGGTTTCGGCGATGGCCAGGGTGCAGGCCGTAAGGGCGCTTGGGGTTTCGTTCAGCGTCTGGTGGGGGAGCAGGGCGGTGGACGAGTCGATCACCGCCGCCACGTCCAAGGGGCGCCAGGCGACGGGCAGGTCGTCCGGGGTCACGTAGCGGTCTACGCCGTTGGCGGCCAGCCGCGCGGCAACCGCCGTTGGGATATCCGCCTCGGACACCAGCCGCGTCACGTGGACGTTGTAATCCTGCAGGCGGTCGAGGAAGCAGGTGATGGCGGCGCCTGGGTCGCGCTCGCCGTAACGGCGATAGGCGGGCTGGCTCGGCTCAGGCGCCGCCGTGTCGCCCATGGCCGCCCGCACGGCGGCCAGTATTGCGTCTCTCCCGCTCACGTCTTCCTCTCCCGCGTGCGCCACCAGTCGCGAAAGCTCTGAGCAGGCAGGGCGGGGAAGTCCCGTGAGAGGCTCCAACCGCTGAGCGGCGGCGGCAGATGGGCGACACGTCCGTCGCGGGCCAGGGGCGCTTGACCGATCCGCCCGACGGCGAGCGCCAGCGCCATCAGCTGAGGATGTTCGAACAAGGCCTTGGCCCCTTGCATCGCCAGGTTTTCGCCATTCAGCGCGCCCAAGCCCTTCTGATGCTCCCGGACCACCTGGCGGCGCAGGTGGATCAGGATATCGGGAATGGGGATCCGGACCGGACAGGCCTCCTGGCAGGCGCCGCAGAGGCTGGACGCGTAAGGCAGCGAACCGGCCTTGTCTAAGCCCTCAAGCTGCGGCGTCAGGATGGCGCCGATGGGCCCCTGGTACATGCTGTCATAGGCGTGGCCGCCGGTGCGCTGATAAACGGGGCAGACGTTGAGGCAGCGCGAGCAGCGGATGCAGTGCAGCGTGTCGCGCGCCACCTCGTCGGCGAGAATTTTGGAGCGGCCGTTGTCCAGCAGCACCAAATGTAGCTCCCTCGGCCCGTCGCCGGGGTGCAGCGCCTGCGCCCGGTCGCCAGACCAGATCGAGGTGTAGGGGTTCATCCGCTCGCCGGTCGAGGCGCGGGGCAGAAGCTGGAGAAACACCTCCAGATGCTCCCACTTTGGCAACACCTTCTCGATCCCCATGATGGAGATCATGACGTCGGGCAGGGTCAGGCACATGCGGCCGTTGCCTTCGCTTTCGACCACCACAATCGAACCGGTTTCGGCCACGGCGAAATTGGCGCCGGAGACGGCGACCTTGGTCTCAAGGAACTTGGAGCGCAGATAGGTGCGGGCCGCCTTGGTCAGCGCGTCCGGATCGGGGGGCAGCGCGCCGTCGGCGGTGTCTTCGCCTGGCATCTCACGCACAAACAAGTCGCGGATTTCGGCTCGGTTCTTGTGGATGGCTGGGACAAGCAGGTGGGACGGCTTTTCCTTGGCCATCTGTACGATCATGTCGGCGAGATCGGTCTCGTAAGGCGTAATACCCGCCGCGGTCAGGGCGGGGTTTAGCTCGATCTCGTCCGTCGTCATCGACTTGATCTTGATGACTTGGTCCGCGCCGTGAGCTTTGGCGAGGCCGACGATAATGTCGCGCGCTTCGGCGGCGTCGCGAGCCCAATGCACATGGCCGCCCTGACGGGTGACGCTGGCCTCCAACGCCAGCAGGTGCTCGTCCAGATGGGCCAGCGTCTCCCGCTTGATCGCCCGACCGGCGTCGCGCAGGGCCTCCCAGTCGGGTAGCTCGGCCGTGACCTTGGCGGTCTTGGCGCGGATCGTGGCGGTAGCCTTATCCAAATTGCGGCGAAGCTGAGTGTCCCGAAGCGAGACGTGGGCGCGTTCGGTGAAGGTCTTGCCCGGGGCGATGGCGTGCTCGCTCATGTCATCCCCGCTTCGGTCGAGGCCAGGATCTCAGCCAGATGCAGGGTCCGCATCCCTGTGCGCAGTCGCGATAGCCCGCCGCCGATATGCATCAGGCAGGAGTTGTCGCCCGCGGTGCAGACCTCGGCCCCGGTATCGACCACATGGCGCATCTTATCGGCCAACATTGCGGTCGAGGTCTCAGCGTTCTTGACCGCGAAGGTTCCGCCAAAGCCGCAGCACTCGTCGGACCGCTCCAGTTCGACCAGATCGAGCCCCTTCACAGCTTTCAGCAGGCGCAACGCCCGGTCGCCCAGCTTCAAGGCCCGCAGGCTGTTGCACGACGCGTGATAGGTGACGCGGTGCGGGAAGTAGGCGCCCACATCCTCAAGCTCCAAAACGTCGGTGAGAAACTCCGACAGTTCGAACACCTTGGGGATCGTCGCCGCCACGTCGCGCTCCAGCGCGGCGTCGCGAGCGAAGCGGGCGAGCCGGGGGTATTGGTGGCGGATCGTGGCGGTACAGGAGGTGGAGGGCGCGACGATGGTTTCGGCGTCTCGAAACACATCGACAAACCGGCGCACGAGATCGACCGCTTCTGGCTGATAGCCGGAGTTGTTGTGCATCTGGCCGCAGCAGGTCTGGGCCGCGCGAAACTCGACCTCGCAACCCAGACGTTCCAACAGCTGCACCACGGCTTGGCCCGTCTGTGGAAACAGCGCATCGTTGAAGCAGGTGATGAACAGGCTGACCTTCAAACGGCGCGCTCCCCTTAGCCCCTTCATCGGCGATTGCGATGCTGTCGCCGTGTTTAGACCCATTTCGGGCTTGTGACAGCCTTTCCGTGTATCTCACCTCGCCCCCAGACAATAATCGGCTTGCAAAGCGGCGTCAGCTCTGAATTGCTCCCTAATTGATGCGGGGCGGCCAAAATCCGACTCTGCGAAAGTCGAATAAAAATTCGGCGGAATAAAAATATATGGGGAGCGGCTACATGTTCAAACAACTATTGACCCCGATTGGCGACAACCTTCTGGCGTCGTTCCTGGTCGCCAGCGTGCCGATCGTCGTTGTGCTGGTGATGCTGGGGGGCTTGCGTCGACCGGCTTGGCAGGCGTCGCTGGGAGGACTGGCCGCAGGACTCGCCATCGCCATCCTGGGTTGGGGTATGCCGGCGGGACTGGCGGTCGATGCGGTCGCCAACGGCGCCGTCTTCGCGCTCTGGCCCGTGATGTGGATCGTGCTCGCGGCGCTCCTGGTCTACAATATCGCGGTCGTCTCCGGCCGGTTCGACGCCTTCAAATCCTGGATCCTCGCCAATATGCCCAACGACCGCCGCGTGGTGCTGGTCGTAATCGGCTTTTGCTTTGGGTGTCTGTTGGAGGGCGTCTCGGGCTTTGGCACGCCGGTCGCCATCACCAGTTCGCTGCTGATCCTGGTCGGTTACCCGCCGATGGAGGCGTTGGTCTTTGTCCTGATCTTCAACACCGCGCCGGTGGCCTTCGGGGCGCTCGGCGCACCGATCACGGTTCTGGCGTCGGTGACAGGCCTGCCGGCCCACGCCCTTGCATCTATGGTCGGTCGCCAGCTCCCGGTCATGGCCTTGATCCTGCCCTCCTATGTCATGGGGCTCTATGGCGGCTGGCGTTCGATCAAAGCGCTCTGGCCCGTACTCTTGGTGGCGGGGGGCAGTTTCGCCATCGGCCAGTTCGTGGCGTCGAACTACATCGACTACACCCTGACCGACATTTTATCGTCTATGACGTCGCTGATCGTGACACTCTTGTTCCTACGGGTCTGGCGCCCGGCGCCCGATCCAGAGTTCGCGATCACGAACGAGACGGCGCTTGAAGCCCGTGCGGCCGGCGCGCCCGCGGCCTGGCAGGGCTGGCTGCCCTGGATTATCATCTCCGCCACCGTGATCCTCTGGACGACCTTCAAGGTCGCCAAGTTCCACGAGTTCAACATCCATTGGCCAGGCCTGGACAAGGCGATCTCCATCACCTTCTACCACGACAAGCCCTATGCCGCGGTCTGGAACTTCCAGCCCTTGGCGTCGGGCACGGCGATCCTGTTGGCGGCGATCATTACAGCCGTTGTCGTGCGTATTTCGCCGGCGACCTTCTTCGGCTGCGCGGTCACCACGATCCGCCAAGCCTGGAAGGCGGTGGTGACCGTCATGTTGATCGTAGGCCTCGCCTATCTCCTGAACTACTCGGGCATCGCCTATACGCTGGGCAAGGGCGTCGCCTCCACGGGCCGGGCCTTCATCCTGCTCTCGCCATTCCTGGGCTGGGTGGCGGTGATGCTGTCGGGCAGCGACACCTCAGGCAATGCGCTCTTCGGCAACCTCCAGGTGGCGGCGGCGCGGCAGCTGAACCTCAACCCCGTGCTGTTCGCCGCGACCAACTCGTCCGGCGGCGTCATGGGCAAGATGATCTCGCCCCAAAACATCGCCACCGGCGTCTCGGTCGCCGGGATGCAAGGCCAGGAGGGCCAGGTCTTCGCCCGCACCTTCCTGCACAGCATTATCTTGACCGTGGTGTTGGGCCTGCTGGTCGCGGCGCAGCAGTACCTGATCCCGTGGATCATTCCGCATGTGGCGGCGGGGAGTTAGTTCGCGGGGATAAGCGGGAGGCTTTTGCGCTATTTGATACGTCCAGGGCGTCACGCCCGGTAATCCAGCCCAATATCCAAAATCTGGACGCTGTGGGTCAGCCAGCCAACGGAGATCAAATCGACGCCGGTGGCGGCGATCTCCGCCGCCGTTTCGGGGTTGATCCGGCCTGAGGCCTCGGTGATCGCGCGGCCATCAACTCGGCTGACGGCGCGACGCAGCGTATCCGGGCTCATATTATCCAGCAGCACCGCTTCGACGTTCAACGCCAGCGCCGCTTCAAGCTGCTCCAGCGTGTCGACCTCGACCTCGATCTTCACCAGGTGACCGGCGCGGGCGCGGGCGCGCTCGACGGCTGGGCCGATCCCCCCCGCCACGGCGATGTGGTTGTCTTTGATCAGGATGGCGTCGTCGAGGCCGAAGCGGTGGTTGGCGCCGCCGCCGACGCGTACGGCGTATTTCTGCACCTGGCGTAAGCCCGGCGTCGTTTTGCGGGTGTCGGTGACGCGCACGCCGTAGGGGCGGATGGCGTCGGCGATGGCGGCGGTCGCCGTGGCGATCCCTGACAGGTGGCTGAGGAAATTCAGCGCAACCCGTTCGGCTGTCAGCAGGCCTCGCGCTGGCCCCTCTAGGGTCGCGATATCGTCGCCGGGGGTCACCCGCGAGCCGTCAGGCCGATGCACTTCAATCTCAATCGTCGGATCGATCAGGCGGAAGGCGAGGATCGCAAGGTCCAAGCCCGCGACGACGCCCGTCTGACGTGCGCTGAGCACCGCCTTGGCCGTGGCGTCTGTGGGCACGATGGCGTCTGTCGTCACATCGCCGGCGCGGCCCAAGTCTTCGAGCAGGGCTGAGCGCACCAGCGGCTCAATCATAATAGCCGGGAGAGGCGGTATGGGGGTCATGCTGCGTCCGCCACCGCTGCGGGCGGGATCAGGTCAGTTAGGCGCTGCAACCGGCGCTCCGCCATCGCCGCGCGATCTGGGAAGTCCGTACGGCAATGGCCGCCGCGGCTTTCGGTGCGCGCAAGGGCGGCCTTGGCGATGAAGAGCGCGACCAGGGCCGGATCGGAATGCTCGGCCAGTGGCGTCAAGGTCTCTACCGCCGTCGTCAAGCCTTGGCCGTCTCGCAGCACACCGGCGTGAGTTTCCAGGATATGCCGCACCGGCCCCGCGATGGGCGGCGGCGGGAGCGTTTCGGCTCGGGTGTCAGGACGGGCGAGGCGAGGGGCCTGGCCCGCTAGGTCCTCGGCGACCGTCGCGCCGCAGACCGCGGCCTCTAGCAGAGAGTTGGACGCCAGCCGGTTGGCGCCGTGCAGGCCGGTGCAGGCGACCTCGCCACAAGCCCATAGACCCTCGACCGTCGTGCGACCCCGGCCATCCACCGCGAGTCCCCCCATGTGATAGTGGGCGGCGGGGCGGATCGGGATCGGTGTTACGCTGGGGTCGATACCCGCCGCGATGCAGGCGGCCGTAACTTGAGGAAAGGCTGAGGCGAAGCGGGCGCCCAGCGCCTGGCGGGCGTCCAGCGCCACGCGGCGACCCGCGGCGATCTGAGCCCAGACCGCGCGCGCCACCACATCCCGCGGCGCGAGCTCGGCCTGGGGCGTGTCGGCCATGAACCGTTCGCCGAGATCGTCGATCAGAACCGCGCCCTCGCCCCGTACCGCCTCGCTGACCAGCGGCATCGGATCGCGGCCCACGTCCAGCGCCGTGGGATGGAACTGCACGAACTCCATATCCGCGAGCGCCGCCCCGGCCCGCGCCGCCATCGCCAGGCCCCGTCCAACCGCCAGGCTAGGGTTGGTGGTGTGCTGATAGAGCGCGCCGAGACCGCCTGTCGCCAGCACCGCTCGCGTCGCCAGCAGCGTCATAGGCGCGCCGTCCGGGCCGGCCGCCAGTACGCCTGCGATTTCGCCGTGGGCGTTGAGCCGCAGGCGGCGGACGTCGACCCCTTCCATCACCGCGATGCGCGGCTGCCGACGCACGGCGGCGATCATGGCGCGCAGGATTTCCCGCCCCGTGCCGTCGCCCTCGGCATGAACGATACGGCGGCGGCTATGCGCGGCTTCGAGGCCGAGCTTAAGATGGCCGTCTTGCCCGCGATCGAAGCGGGCGCCCAACTGCATCAGGCTGTCTATCGTCGTCGGCCCGGCCTGCACGATCGCTTCGACCGCCTCGGCGGCGCACAGACCGTCGCCCGCGGCCAGGGTGTCGCGGCCATGCAAGTCCGGCGCATCGTCGGCGCCGACCGCCGCCGCGACGCCGCCCTGCGCCCAGGCGCTGGCCGCCTGCTCGCCCAAGGGCGCGGCGCTCAGCACGACCACCGGCTCGTGCTCGGCCAGCCGCAACGCCGTAGACAGTCCCGCCAGACCGGCGCCGACGACGATGGCGCGACCGTTCAGATCGAGGGTGGTCATGGCGGCTAACCTTAGATCGCCAGCATGGCGTCGACCGCGGCGCGGGCGCCGACGGCGATGAGCGGATCGACCTCGACGGCGACCGTCATGGTCTCCAGCGCGTGGCGGATACCCTTCAGGGTGATGCGTTTCATATGCGGGCAGAGGTTGCAGGGGCGCAGAAACCGCGTCTCCGGATTCAACGCCGCGACATTGTCGGCCATGGAGCATTCGGTAATCAGCACCGCCTGGGGGGGCTTACGGTCCGACACATAGTCGGCCATCGCTGCGGTCGAGCCCGAGAAGTCCGACGCCGCGACCACCTCAGGCGGGCATTCGGGGTGCGCCAGAACCACCACGCCCGGCATGGCCTCGCGGTATTGGGCGATATCGGCTGGCGTGAAGCGCTCATGCACCTCGCAAGCGCCGCCCCAGGTGATGATCTCTACGCCCGTCTCCTTGGCGATATTGGCGGCGAGGTATTTGTCCGGGATCATGATCACGCGCGGCAGGCCCAGCGCCTCGACGATCTTTCGCGCGTTGCCGGACGTGCAGCAGATGTCGCTCTCCGCCTTAACCTCGGCGGAGGTGTTGACATAGGTGACGATCGGCACGCCGGGATGCTTGTGGCGCAAACCGCGGACGTCGGCGGCGGTGATCGACTCCGCCAGGGAGCA
>Ga0116231_10000375_pt1 | contig 74018 bp, 59 predicted proteins | sample S1TSphgellanicum_2_FD_89695 | JGI IMG/M metagenome (GOLD analysis project Ga0116231, IMG submission 89695) | Host-associated microbial communities from peat moss isolated from Minnesota, USA - S1T2_Fd - Sphagnum magellanicum MG | ecosystem: Host-associated > Plants > Peat moss > Unclassified...
TGTGTGTCCAAGTGCCCGTGGCAAGTCCCAACACCCAAGGGTGTCCCGAATGCTAAACTAACCCGATTTGGTTGGTTTTTGGATGCAGATTCACACGAGCTAAGCAGTCTAATCCCGGGGCTCCCAACTCGACCTTCTACCCCTTTCTAGAGTTTGAAGCCGGGAGCGTGCTACCAAGTCTTAACTTTCCGCAACTTGATTTTGTGAAACCCCTCAAGTGGGTTTCACCCCGTGACTTGGGAGCGCGTCATACATCATGAATCAAACACCCACAGCGGCAGTTCACGGCATGACACCTGAAGAAAAATTCACAGGCAAGAAACCCGATGTTTCACACTTCAAAGTGTTTGGTTGCATTGCATACGTGCATGTTCTCGATGAGAAAAGATCAAAACTAGACCGAAAAGCTGAGAAGTGTATCTTCATTGGAAATTTCTAAGAACAAAAGGGATATAAATGTTTCAATCCTTCCAATCGGAAGTTGCAAGTGAGTAGAGATGTTGTGTTTGATGAGATGGTTAGCTGGTATTCACCATTGAAGATAGCAGAAGATGGAGAGGCTAAAAATGGTGGTGTTTCATCAAATCTAGAACAAGAATCACAATTAATTAGTGGACCACAAGAGCCCTCAATTAGTGGGTTTAGTAGCACTCCATGGAAAGGAAGATTAAAATCATTAAACATTGTACATAGTAGTTTTCAAACATCATCTAGAAATTCTCATGTAGATGGTGAATCAAGTGAGTCAAAGAAGAATGAAGGTGAAGAATAAAAAATCACTTCAATTACTACTCCTGGAGTTCGGATGGTCAAGAAAGCTTTGAAAACACTTGACAACAACAGTGGAGTACGAAGATCCACACGAGTCAAGTACCCTATACAAAGACTCACATATGATGGCTTTGTAGTTCATCATTACACATACATGGCGAGAATTATACAAGAGGTTGAACCCACTTGTTCTAAACAAGTGGTTGGAAACTCTAAGTGGGACAATGCCATGGATGAAGAAATGGCGACTTTGGATGCGAATGCTATTTGGGAATTAGTAGCTTTACTAGAGGATAAGAAAGTAATTGGGTGCAAATGGGTGTACAAAGTCAAACACAATGCAGATGGATTTAAAAAACAGATATAAAGCAAGATTGGTTGCTAAAGGTTATGCCCAAACGTATGGCATAGACTATGAGGAGACCTATAGTCCATTTGCCAAAATGAAAAACTGTAAGAGCAGTGATTGTTATGGTAGCAACAAAAGGATGGTTTTTACATCAAATGTATGTAAAGAATGTTTTTCTTCATGGAGATTTATAGGAAGAAGTGTACATGGAGCAACCACTAGGTTAAGTGGACCAAACACATCCTAATTTGGTTTATAGGTCGAAGAAAACTTTGTACGGCTTGAAGCAAACATTTAGAGCTTGGTCAGATAAGATAGGTGAGTATCTTGTCACAAGTGGATTTCAAACATCCAATGCAGATTTTTCACTATATGTGAAAAATACAAATCATGGGATTGTAGTCATAGTCATTTATGTTGATGATTTGATTATCACAGGAGATAGTGATGTCGACATTTCTGATTTGAAGAAGCTTTTGAAGCAAAAGTTTGAGATGAAGGATTTGGGAGAGTTGCGTTATTTCCTTGGCATTGAGGTAATCCAGTCGCCTAAAGGGATATGGTTACTACAAAGGCAATATGCCTTGAACAAATTGTCCAAATATGGGATGACGGGTTGTAAACCCATTTCAATTCCATTGGAGCAAAATGTGAAGTTAAGTGCAGATGAAGGAGACCTTGTGGAGGATACCACTATGTACAGACGCATAGTGCATAGTTTGATTTACATGACCATCACAAGGCCAAATTTGAGTTATGCAGTTGGAATGGTGAGTCAATTCATGCAAACACCACGAAAGCCACATTTGGATGCAGTGAGGCGCATATTGAGGTACGTAAAACATACCTTGCAGTGTGGAATTTTTTATGAAACCAAGAGCCAGTTACAAGTACATGGATACACAGATGCTAATTGGGCTAGCAATGTTTCAGATAGAAGATCAACTAACGATTTCATGTTTTCTTTTGGAAGTGGTGCTGTTAGTTGGAGCAGTAAGAAACAACCAACAGTTGCATTATCAAACACGGAAGCAGAATACAGAGGTGCAACAATTATTGCATGTGAAGTAATTTGGTTACAAAAAATTACTTTCAGATTTGGGACAATTAGTGGATGCTCCTATTGTCATCTATTGTGATAACATTAGTAGCATACTACTTGCTAACAACCCAATCTATCATGCTAGGACAAAGCACATTGAGGTGCACTACCACTTTATTAGAGAAAAAGTTCTAGCAAAAGAAATTGACCTCGTTCATGTCAGTACTGAAGATTAAGTTGCCGACATTTTCACAAAGGCTTTAGGTACAGACAAGCTAAGGAAGTTTAGAAAAATGCTTGGTGTACTAGAAATGGATTTGAGCTTGAGGGGGAGTGTTGAGAATTCAAGCTCAACTAATTAGGTTTCATTAGTTACTGGAGTAAGAAAGTAACTAGGTTACTTTCACAAGGTTGAATTACTTTCATTATTTACTTTAGTTTGGTTATTTGTGGTTTGGTCTTTTAGTTAAATACCTTGGTGTTGATGGTTTGACTCTCTTTTCTTCATTACACAAGTTTGTGTATTTCATGTGATAAGAACCTTGGAGAGTTCTTAATGTTGTGTTTTGTGTTGTGAACATCATGTTGTAGTTTCTTTTCAATAAAGGTTTATGTTTGCACTTGAGTAGATCTCCTATTTGTTAACAACTATGGAGGAAACTTTCCCTGACAAAGGAATTCTATTAAAACTAACAAGAGAGGGGAAGAGCTTGGCCTTTTATACAACCATCAACAAAGTTGAAACCCTAAACAAGCCATAAGCCTAAAACACCTAATAGCATACAATAACTTGATAACGTACATTAACCTTAAAAGCATATATTAACCCTAAAGGCATGATTGACATGCCCATAACTCGCAATCATGTATGAGACCATGCATACGAGCATGACAAACTGCAAAATCTTGATTAATTTGAAGTAGTGCAATCAATGATGTAGGAGGCATTAGTAGATGACACAACATCAACAATTTCATAAGTTATTATAAGCCAATGAATTTAGGGGAACTTAATAAGTTATTAGTAACACCCTATTCATGTCAAAAAAATCTAACAAGTCATTAAAATCTTGGAAGAAAATATTTAATCAAAAGTGACTTTTCATTTTAAGTGCAAAGGTCTACAATGTAATCAAACCTTATTATAATTACCATAAAAAAATTATATGGACTCTTTGCATCGAAAGAAATTATAGATATGATAATAGTGGATTTTGTTACCTTTACTACCCCTGTGATCACACCACCACGAGGCATCCCAAAAATAATATTCCTTTCAGAATCCTTAAAATCCATTCACATGTGGTCTATGTGAGCCCTAATTCAATAGTATCCTCTCCCTTAGGCCTCATAATTGATCCTTTATATAATAAGTAACCTTTGAGAATAGGTAATAGTGGCATTTAAGAAATTATAATTAAATTAAACGTTTTGTGCCATTTCAAATTTATTAAGTTGGGGATAATTATTCAAATATTAGAGGTTGAATAGCCTTATTAGTATAATGAGATGTGCATTAATTATCTAATTATTATTCATTAGAAATATTTGTAGCATTATATAAGTTGTAGGCATAGTTCTGGATTTGATCATTTAAAAGGGAAACATCCATAAAACCAAGCTTATGAATATAATTGAATATAAAAAAATTGGTTGATTAAGCAAAGGTTGAAAGTACAATGATGTTTCATAAATAAACATGATATACTTTATTAATAGAAGGTTTTATATGTTATTAGTAAATCCTCTGAAGGATAAGATAACAAAATTCATACAACGTAAACCAAAGCCTAACATATCTTCATAGCTATAAAAATTTGATCAGTTGACGAACGTTGTGAACAAGGATTCAACTTTTTTTTCCATTGGCAATGGGCTTATTGGACCTTTGAACCAACAATAATGTCCATCACCAAGGACCCAAGTCTTGTAGAAAAAACAAACATTGTCATCCTCACACTAACACTCATCAAATCTTTCAAACCTAGTTCTTAAAGTAATAATTGATTATAGGTAGATGGTAAGAGCATGGGTTAGGCGACACATGACAATCCCACATTGATTGAACCACTCAAGTGTGCACCACCCTTTCAATTGGTTCTTCTTCGCACGGCCATTGGGAAAAATTCACGTCAATTGATGCTTTTTCAAGCTCTTCATCTTGTACGATACAATTGGAAGAAATGAAGATGTAGTGGCATCATTTACCATGGTTAGATCCTTGCCTACATCAATAGAAAACAAAATAGTAGTTCAAAATAACAACCTTGGAGTCGTATTCGAAAAAAATATGATGCTTTTATTTGGGAATTCAAGGTAGGCATAGTTGCGGCAATGTAAGTTACGATAACGAAATTAAAAAAAAATCTCAATGCCTTAGTTTCAATGGATTCATTAAACCTTAGTTTCAATGGTGGATCTAGATAATACATAAGAATTTTTATATCAGAAGATTTATTCATAAGTAACTAATATAATTTATTATGTACTACACAAGTAATTAGTAAATGGTAATGAATGATTAGTATGTACTAAAAAAATAAATAATACATAGGTTAGGAAGAAGGTTATTAATGTTTTTGAGTCGATTTGGTCAAAGAAGAACCAAAGGATGTTATTTTTTATTACTAGTAATTATCATAAGGGTTAGTTACTTAAAAAAAATTAGGATGATAGGTCAAACGGATGGGCTTGACAATGATCAAACTTAAAGCATCCATCAAGATATCCAAGATAAAGGAAGGGTGAATCTTCCAAATTCATTGATCATGAAAATTATTGTCCTAACTTGATTGGTGGATGAAACCCTCTCTAACATTCCATTGGGTACAAGGATTCTCATCCTAAACATCATTGGAGGGTGGAATCATCATAAAATCCCATTAATTCATGAAGGGAGAAGAGGTTTTTGATTAGAATGAAAGATTTCCATAAATTTTCAATGGCTAAAAGAAATCAATTCAAGGAAACGGTCAAGTGAGAAGCTCCTTGGAGCTTGAAACTCTCTTACTTGTAGGGTGTTTGAAGTGTTGTATGTGTTGTAGGAGGAGTGTGTGAAAGGGAGGAGTTAGTTGAGTTTGTGTGAATGTGAACAGCTCATGAACACAATGATGTGTGCAAGGAAAAGGAACATGGAAGAAGATTAAGTGTAGAAAGTAGGAGTTAGAGTTTTATGGAATACTACCAATGGACAAATCTTTGGATTTTTATTAAAATATTTATTTTTCCAAATCCACCGTTAGATTTGTGTCAAACTTCAATTAGTTTTAGAATACAAAGTTGAAAAAAATACTCCCTAAATATTTGAAAAAAAACATTCTCCCTAAATTTCAGCATCATCTGAACTTTTATAAGGGAGTTGCACTTGTTAGAAGTAGAAGGGGTTCTAAGGTTGTTTTTACCCAATACTTTCAAAAATAGCTCTTGGGTTTTTGGGCATATCTTTAGATTGTAGACATAGAAGCTTATGAAATTTTGTTCCAAGGTTTCTTTTGATATTAGCTTTTGAATAACATTATACATGTTAAATTTGAAATTTTTATGGAGACATTATGATGAAGTGAACAAAGGGGGGTCAAATTGTCAAAACGTGAATGCCAACAACACCAACACTATTTCTTCATACTTTGTCATGGTAAGTGTTGATTTTTTCAAACATGTTTTGATACTTATTAAAGGGATATAACACAATAGATTCCTTCTTATGATTAGTTACACTCCATTGAACCACATTTTTATTTGTTAAAACATAACTACATAGTAGTTTCATCTCGAATGAAGGTTGTGAGTATTTATATATCTTCAAATTGAAGGGTGTGCAAGAATCCCTCATAGTTTGTTAGTAGAACCACTATCACTCATGAGAATCATGGAAAACCTACTAAAGAAAATTTTCATTTATGAATGTCCCATATGATGTTCATTTTAAAGCACGATAAAAAATCATTTGATAGACTATGGAGATCATTGTGTAGGTATGAACTAAGATCAAAACATATATACTTCATAGAATTGACATTAATTGAACTTCAAGAATTCCATGTAGCTTTAAGAGCCAAAGGGTTTAATTCTAACTAAAATTGCAATAGGTTACAATAAACATCCAATATTATAAAAGAGACTCAACTTGAAGTACCTTTTAAAGCATTGTTTGTCATTGAAATTGATGAAATATCATGAAGTAATGTTCACAAAGTTTGTTCCATGTCCAACAATGACAAGAGTAAATGGTGACAAAAGGTGGTGGTGCATTATTGTGCTTCAAGGAATGAACCACCTGGTTTCCAAGTAAACATCAAATTACCATGAGCTTAGTCTCTTTTTGCTCTCCCAATGAAGGACTAATGTGTGGCATAGAAAGATTTTATAGTTTTTTGGAGTATTTATAATTCCAAGACTTAAAGAATTTTTTACTCATGAATTAGTTTCATACAAGTTCCATGTCAATAAGCCCATAAGATTTTATTTACATATAAGTTATATTCTCCAATTCAAAATTCAACAACTAAAACATGTTGTGGATTTCCTTGAGGACTATATAGTAATTGTACAAGTAGCAACCAAAAACAAAGGAACAAAAAACATCAATTTGTTGCCATGTGCACATAGTCCAAGGTCAAAACACAAATCGATCGGCACAATATGTACACCTAGTTTAAGGTGCACATCTAAACCCTGAACCTTACACAATTAAATTATAGTTCACATGACCATGAAGCTTAGATCAAGTAAATCAAAGACATTTAGAGATAATTTGGTCCATTTTTTACTCTCATAAAAATTATCTTACATAAGATAAAGGAACCAAAAAAAAGAAAAAAACTATATATTATTAGCTCAATAATTTATAAAATGCATCCATTTTGCTAAGCTGCATTATTAAAAACCACTTTTGTTAGACTAAATCCAAATTAATTATATGCAAGTCACATGTCATGGGCACTTACTTTCAATTCAATGTCCAAATGTTATCAACCAATCTTGTGATCTTAGTTCCTAGTCAATGTCATTTGGGTTGTTGTAGCTTGAAAGTATACTCTCTTTCAACTTTTATTCCTTATGTAATTCCTCCACTCTTTGTTCTTGGAATCGAACCTCAAGAAGGGCCAGTTTGCAATGGCCCATTTTTTACTACTATCTACCAATTTCTTCCATGCTTTACTAGTAAGACGTACTGTTAAAAAAATAACACTTTATCCTCCCAAGATAGAATTTTACATATTTGGGGCCAAATGTAATTCAATATAATATCAAAAAGTTCCCCATTGTAAGCTCATGACCTTCCACTAATGGAACAAAATTGCATACAAAAACACAAATTGATTTTTTTATTGTAGATTCAAGGTACATAGTAATGAAACAAATATCTTGTTTAGACAAAATTGATTGGAATTTTTTTCTTTACTAGTTTTGCACAAATTATAACTTGTAGCAAAAACATATAATATATATATTTCCCATTATAATGGCCTCAAGTTGCATAGATCAAGCCCTATGATGGGACCATATCCAAAGAATACAACATCCAATTCTACTCATTATGTTGTTACTACTACTTGCATTCTGTAATAAACCATAAAGAAAAAACACATGTTGTATGTACCTACATCAATTGTAAATGTAGGTGTTAAGCCTAGTTGATTTGCATGTTGGAAGGAAACTAGAAGTTCAACTACATAACATTCACATGAGGTTTTTGAGGTTGTTACAACCTAGTTTAGATTTACTACATGAAAAGAATTTTCGTTTTGTAGTCCAACAAGCTTCCAAATACTTAGATCTGTGATGTAGTATAGTTAAAGAAAGATTGTGTAGAAAAACAAACACAAGCTTGCAAGATCATTTCTACAGTAACCAATTACCTTCCAAAAACAACTTGATTTGGACATCATGGTCTTATATCGGAATGGCTATGTGCATTGAATTTCTTTCCTTTCATTCTGATCCTTTGGCTGAACAAAAATGCAGCATGCATCAAGTCAAATGTTGATATGCTTCACAAAGGTTTAGTTGTTGCAGTCAATTGTCATTGTGCTTGTGACAAGTACTAAATCCTGACACAAAAGCTACCATGTCATTGGTTCTTTCTTGGAATCGTTCACTCGTTTATTCCATGGTATTGATGCTACAAATCCAATTTTGATGGAAATAAGGATTTTAGCATAGCACCCAGATGCAAAGATTTGCTAAACTTAAGCAAAACAAGTTCCATGAAGTTTGTGATTCAAAGTTGTGCAAACATATAAACTAACATCAAAGCGTTCAACTCTTCTATTAGATGTTCCAAAGCTTTGATGCACAACTTGATCATGATATAAACATATTTTTCAATGATATGCCAATGAATAATGCATGTGAAGGGAAGGAAGATTAGTGCACATAGTTGTTCTGCCGCTTACAAATTTCTCAAAAATTATAGCAAGCTCTAGTGCATAAAATAACCCTAATGGAAGCTCCAACATAGATGGTCACATTGTGAAGCTCTAATGCTCACACCTTTGCACTTTTTCTCTTAAATGCTCCAAACCACATAATCAATGTGTCAAAGCTCTAGAAAAGTGTAATTTGTAGTCTCCACAATTTAAAAAATGAAGCCAAGTTTGTTTCACTAGAAACGTGACGAAGGTGGGTGATTGCGACATTTGGTGGCTCCATACAATAAAGATGCAATAAATTTGTGACTATTCATTTTTTATTTTGAGTTCATTGTTTTCAATCCAATGGTCCAAAATCAATAAGATTAAATTTACCTAGTTTAGATTATGCAATTTGTACATTTTAGATTTATTTTAGTTCCAGAATGGGGTTTTCCATTTCAAGCTTTAAGAAACATTATTAAAAAAAAGTGAAATAAAAAAGTAAAACCATTTCCATCTATAAAAAATATATATTTTTCAATTGGTTTTGGTTTTTTCTTAAAGCACTCAAATTATTTTGTCTTTATTATTAAATTAAAAAAAAATCAAAATTTTAATATCGATTTCCAACCAAAAGTTATAATATTCTAAATGGCTTCATATTTAGATAATATATGTTAACATCATTCACCACAAAAAAAATCACCCAAAAATTCCACCAACAACTTTAATTTTGGAATACATATACTATTTTTTCAAAGTATTATTTTGGCACAAATATACCCCATATGTTTAAAATCTTCAATGTTTGTTGGATTTTTTTATACCATTGACTAGTTTAAGTTTAAAGCTAATCAACTATATGTAAAATAAACAAAAATAACCCAAGATGTGATGTCCACATCCACACCTTACCCAAAAAATTTTTTTGTCGAAAGATTATACTTGTGACTACAATTGTTGGGGGGCTTAATGTGTTTTCCTTGAAGATGCTAAGTGAATGCACCGGGTGAAAATGAAAGACACACCTAGTAAAACCTCCTGCATTGAGAACACAAAGACAATGTGAATGGATTTTATTGATCCAGAAGTAGTTAATCCAGGAAGGGGTTGAAAGAGAGAAGACAGCGAAAACGCTGAAAACGATCACCATAAAGAAACATTAACAAGTATGTTGACATCTCTAAAGTGGGGGAGAATGACATGCCCTTCTAGGTGGACCTTCTAGGTTCATCTAGTTAGGGGGCCCAAGTCCAGACCACCATGGGGCAGCTGTTGTGGTAGCTTGAGTTCAGAGTTTAAATGTTGGGTTGGGTTCAACTTTCGGTTTGACATGGTCATGAGTCGCATAGTTCTTGACAAGTGAGGGTTTGAGGAAGGAAGCTTGAGGCATTGGCTGCAGTGTGTTAATTCCTTGAACTAGGCAAAGTTTACAGTTAGGTTGAAAGACGAGAGATGGTAATCCCAGGTGACAAGGCTTGGGACTTGGGAAGTTTGCAATAGGTATTAGTCCCACCTGTTTAGAGGTCAAGGTTAGCCCAAAGTAGTGAGGTAAGTTTGAATGTCAAAGCTTCACCAAGTGCATGGTTTCCCATGTGTAGGTAGCATAGGCGTTTAGAGCAACACAAAAAGGAAATGTGATGATGTTGGAATGGCTTATGGCGTCAACAAGTGAGAATCCTTCAAATCAGATCTCCTACGGAACGGTTTAGGGAATTCATACCCCCACCAAGTTGTGTGAGTTGTTAAAGAGGGGAACGATAACATCCCTCCTGATGATAAACCTATACCCAACAACCACATCAATCAGGGTCACTCCCCAATCCTATGGATATTTTCCAAACTCACAATAGCCTTCCTATTAGAGGTCTTCCTACCCATCAAGGTCTTGGTTCAATACCACTTTTTATGGATCAGTCCCCTAGTTTTAGAGGTTTCTTGGAATTAGCTTTTAGTTAGTTTCCATTGAGCTCTTTGGTGTCACAACTTCCAAAGTTTGGGTTCCCCCCATCTGCCCCATTGTGTTGTTTTGTACTCTGTCTTTTAATCAAACCCCAGTGTCGTCTTCTGTTTTGCCTACCTTCTAGCAACCCGGTAGCCCTTACTTATGTAATAACCATCTAAGTGCATGTACTTAACCTACAGCACTGATCCTTTACCTATCCTGTAAAGTTTACCAAGTTGAAATTGGCATCAACTCAGTTGGGGTTCATGCACAATTGAGTCATAGCGGGCTTCCAATGGATGATGTTGCATAGGTGGCTGTTGGTTCAGTTGGGCCAAGACAAGCAATTTGACAATATGTTCGAATGTAAGAAGGAACACCCCATGGATGGCAGGTATGATGCATATGACCATCATGATCTGGTTGCATGCATTTGAAATAGCAGTTGAAACTTGACCCTAGGAATCTTAGCTTCAGGTGAAGGGCAGAATCCTTTTGCGAAGGACAATGTAATTTACCACATGGATTGACACACCGGGCTCAACAGCAGCCATATATGAATAACACACAAGACCATGGGTCACCAAAGAGCTTGATGGGTGTCATACTTCACATTCCATTTCACTAATCAAAAGCTATTCTTCTACTACTTACAATGGGAGATGCTTAGTCCACTGGTGGGGTGCACAAGCAACTTGAACATGTATTCTTCTGGGACTCTTTTATTTTCTTCCTACTTCAGCTACAACTAGCTAAAAATAGAAACTGATCCAAGTCTGGACTACTATTAAAAATAGCACAAGAGTTCACTTAATGTAACATATAAAACTCTTCTTTTGTCTTCAAGTTGAGCTGATCTTGGAGTTTCTTCAAATTGCACCATTCTGAGCAGCTTTGTCATGATGTTAGTTGTCTGGTCCTTTGAACTGACGAACTTCAGTTCAATTCTTTCCTTCTTACTTTGATCTCTTGTAAAGTGGCATTGTGCATCAATATGCTTAGTCTTTTCATGCAAAACCCAATTCTTGCCATCTTCATATTGTTTTGGTTATCGCAAGAGATGATTATTTGTCACAGCCACAGCCAAAGAAGCTAATTTCTTGTAAAAAGTGATGCATTCACATGGCCTCCTTAATGGCTTCTGCAATAACCTTGAATTCAGCTTCTAAGGTGGACTTTGCTATATCAATCTGAAGTTTGCTACTCTATGGCAAGGGCTATTGCCAAAAATAATACACATATCCATTTAAGTGGATTTTCTTTCATCTAAAATAGTCACTATTGGAAAAACCACTCTCCTAGCCACTCTGATAGTGAATCAAAAGATACAGATGGCCTCTTGAGTAGCAAAAGTTTTTTTGACACCATCCAGATGGGGCTCCTAGGGAGTTCTCAAAAAATGGAGTTCAAATTGTGAAAAACTTTGTTGAATTTATCAAAACAAGGCTAGAGGCCAGTTTTTATTAGTCACAAAACTAGTAGCATTTATCAGGCTTGTCAACTCCACTGTAACACCACACCTTTGGAGGACCCTACAAAATTGCAATCAGAAAGTCTCACATCCCTGCACAAATAATCTGCACTCATATTAAATTGCGACTATAAAGGAAAAACAATCCATGAAGCATGATTGGCAACCAGATTGCAAATTAGTACATGAGAGGGAAGTTGAACACAAAAACAGAAGTTGTACTGCTTCAACCTGAAAATAGTCTGCACAAAATCAGTCAGGCAACTTTTACCCAGCTAAACCTTTTTTGTAACAATCTACCTGTCAAACCTTCTGTGGGACCAGCCCTATCACAAGATGCCCACATGATTGTAGCTGAGTCTACAAGGGCACATGCAACCTGAAAAATAGACACCTGGGGTTTTACTTGGAATCCTAGCCTTCTGCACTATTTACAATATCTGGTCGACTCTCCAAGAGGAGATGCCATCTGGGTTCTCATCATGGTTGGCCAACTCTTTGTCATCATGTCATTGTGACACACCCTCAGCGTAATTATCTCTGTACCCTAAACACATAAAGGACAGTGGCAAGGAAGACCTTTCAGGCTACCACAAGCCTCACCTAAAACCGTTTTTTCCTCTTTGGTAGAGTTATCCCTTTGTTTCACTGACACAATCTCAGCAACCATGGCAAACAATCAAAACCCTTAACCGTTCACCCAGAGCTTTCAAGGCTCATCAGGAATATGGACTTGCAAACTACAAAGTTGGCTTCACAAGTTCAGAATGTTGCCTGACTACTGGGATATTTAGCCCAGAAAGCCAGAGATGCATAAAGATGATGCAGATGTATGAAGAAAAGGCCAGCTGTGAGTTTAAAGAAAGCAATTAAGGTAGGAGTTAGCATGACTCCGGTTGAACTCAAGAAGGCTGCCATAGGTGCGGTCTGCAACTCCCACATACAGAGCTTCAGCATCAGGGCTAAAGGAAATGCCTGCCACTTCACCAAAGAGATCAATTTCTTGACACTTAGCAAAGTCCTGCTTGGTGTCAAACACGTGCACAAAGTCTGCAGGCTCAGCCATAGCCATAAAACGCCCATCAGCAGTGAAGCGGATGGAGCGAATAGCACCAATGTGCCCCTTTAGAACTGCTAGTGAGGACCCTATATTTCGAATGTCCCATAGGCGGCAGGTCATATCTTGGTTCCCTGTGACAAAAACTTGGCCATCTGGGTGCCATGCTGATGCAAATGAATAGTCTAAGTGGCCCTTCAAAGTTGCAATGACCTACATTTTCCAACACAATCTTGCATAGGTTAGCTGGAGCAGACTTACATTAGGAGGACCATAACTTACAAGGTTTCCCTGACTAATCCTCCTTCTGCAAACCAGTAGACTGCTTGTTTCCCCTATTGTATTTCTTGGTGTAGCTGGTGTAACAAACAATAGATACTACAAGCAAACACTGGCCACATTCTTCCCTGTATCAGCCTCCTGTGCCTTCGTATCATGTCTAACGAGACATGCTTAAAAAATGCTGCAAAATGGTATATTTACCTTCCCAGTCTGACTGTCCGAAAGAAGTCCATCTGCATTGTCCCCCACCACAATCACTGCTTTACTATCTGGACTAACGGATGTGTGCTGCACCATCCACACCCTCAATTAGTGCTGCTCTCTGATGAAAGATGGCATTAGAATCTCCGAAGGATACTTTGCTGCTGCTGCTACTCTATTATCACTACAGATGCTCATGCAAAGGCTAGTTTTCAGAGGTGCTGTGGGCCAAAGAAGAAGATTGACCCGAAAGAATGAAGAAAGCAATCAGTGCCAGGTTCACAGCTCAGAAAGCCACATGAAACAGTGCCAGAGCATAAATCATCGGAAGTCTCTTCTGCTAAAATCTCACAAAGGCCACCTTGAAGAGCATGGCACTGAAGGCCAGCAGAACAGAAGAATGGATTCTCATCTAGAACAATAGCTTGATAGAAAATAGTAGAGCCTGATCTACAAGAGATGGAAAAAGTGCACCATACATTTACAGCCCATGGGAAGTAGAAGCTTTTGAGAACAGAAAAGTTATTGCAATCAAACACTCTGACCACTGAATCATTATTGGAGGTCATGAGTCGCACCGCTCCACTGCAATATGGCCACATCACCAAACAATGCCAGTAGATGTCAAAGCAGACCTTCTGCATGAGAACAGTAGGATATTAGGGAATGATAACCACCTATAAGAGAACAAAACTCCTCGGCTAGTACATGAAGCATGCTGAGAGAAAGGACCACATTTCCTTTCAGTTTCATCATACCATATTTCAGATGTTCTGGAATAATCCCTCTACATTGTTGAACAGTTTCTTAATACCCTGATTTCCTGCAGATCAACTGAAAAACTAACCTGGATTCTGCATCCAAACAACTTCCATTCTAAATGCTGCTAAATACCAAAAGAGGATCACACCTAACCAAACATCTCCAGAACGGATGACCAAATGTGAAAGAAAGAACCTTGAGTTATCATAGATCTCAATTGCATTGGTGATGGCATTTTCATCATGGGTAATTTTTGCACAATAAGATACACCAGGGTGGTCCAGATTCTGTGTACAACCCCATGAGATACAAAGTACATCAAGTTTAGAGTTTCCCCATGTGGCTTGTGGTTCTGATGTGCCGTACACATGGTAATGAACAAATCACCACCAAATGTGAGTTCAAGGACTACATTCAAACAAACACCCCAACGGATATAAACCAAGCAAGGACTAGAAGAGGCCATTTTAAGCAAGATAAGCCACCATGACATGTAATTCCTTTCCATCCCTTTTCTTAACCAAAAGTTGGAGATTATGACCAGAAGGCCTCTATGGCATATGCACTGTACAGTGCCTATTGGTGCCAAAGACCTGTCTAGAAAGAGAAGATGTCATCTAGATGTCAAAGGAACAACCTGCTCAGGGTCTTCTTTTCAATTTTTTGATATCAAAAATTTGGCAAATTTTCCCAAAAATTACCAAAATTAGTTGACTTAAAACTAGAAAGTTTTCCCAATTTTTTTGTCAAAAAACCAACAAAAGTTGTCAAGAAAAAGAAAACAATGCAAGGCATAATGACCATAAGTGTTATTATTGCAGCCAACAACACCCATTTCATTGTATTTCCTTGTCATAAATCACTCTATGACCCAGCATAACAGACCAAGTTGGTAATGCAATCAGCTCATAAGCTCTCACCTTGCAAACCATCTCACCCTGAAATCCACCAGCAACAAGAAGATTCCGCTTCACACACATAGTGCTAATCTGGACACGCCCCAGCTCTTGCTGATATGCTGTTGGATGTCTCCACATCTGCACCAATTCTTGACAGCATCTTAGCCCCATGACACAAATTTAATTGACTGCTCTGGTGGAATCACCAAGTAACCATTTCTCTCCCTTAACAATGCAAGACTCTTTTACAAAGACCTCTCAATAACTCTTACATTTGCATAATGCCCTCATATCAGCTGGCATCTAGCACATATTCACCCTACAAGAGAGTGTGTGCATGTCAATAGCTGCACAACATCTAAGTGGCCCACTGCACATTTGGAATACAGGTGCCTTGAAACCCATTCACCAACTCTCACCACGTGTTGAACCTTCACTACTTCCCATGCTGGGCTTTTGAACTCACATTTTGAAGAGTGATCACACAATGATGCCTGAAAGAAGCTGTCACTTTTGCTGAAAATTGTATGGGTGGTTTAATTCAGTCAAAGCTCAAGTTACAGAGGAGATGATGAACATAACAAGTTATAGCAGGGTTAAGTGCTCCAGCATCCTCCACAATGAAAACCTTCCTGACTGGCCATTGTCTGTCTGCATCCTTTGTACTATACATAACTGCACTGTACCTCAAAAATCATGCAAACTTCCAGTCTTTGACTCCATATGATGGCAGTTCACCTTTATGTAAAAACCCCCTAAGCTGTTGATACGGAAATGCAAAATAAACACTTATCTAAACAGACTAAAACTCTTTACAGCTACAATCCATTCCAACCAAAAGACTTGTCAACATCCCTGGAAACATGTGTTATAAGTCCATACACTATCATTCCTCTACTTATTGCAAAGCACACTCCTGTTTAGAACTACATATTGAATCTGTTTGTTGCCATACTTCCATGTTTGCTATGGTGGATTTTGTGAGATTTTAGTGTTGTACTTCAGCAAGAACTGAGCAAGGGGGATGATGAGGTTCCCTAGATCAGCACAAAAACCTTCACAATGGGTGACAGCGACATATGGCTGCTCAGATACTTTATTAGTTTCATCATTAATCAGTTTCCCAAAAAAAAATAGTAATAGTTGTCTGTAGATGGATTCCAAGAATCTGAATGTAAGAATCCAAGATAAAATGCCACAAACAGATAGGAACAAAAACAGAGGAAAACAGAGAGATAAGCTGTACCTCAGAGGCAGGAACAACAGGTCCAGCCAGATTGAGCACCTCTGTGCCTTTACGTGTCATGGGTGACCAGTGCATGACTGAAAAGTTATGCATGAGATACACATCATGCTTTGATGTTGCCCACACTAAGTTTCTCAGCTGTATTGCAAACAAGGAGAAGGATATCAACTGAATCAGTATCACAGGGATTATTGAAAATAGAACAGCACTGAGAGCCATAGAAAAAGGACACTGAGCCAAGTAAAGCTGAAAGGACCAACCACTGCCTTATAAACCAACTCTTGAAACAGCAGATAAGTAATTTCCCCAATTTAGCAGCAGTTTGACCTGGAAATGAACGATAGTGGATTTCACTGATCTTGTATTGTATCGAAAGTGGTAGAAGTTTCCCCCCTTTTCAACAGACTTGCACTCCTGCAATAAAAAACAGCAGATAAGCCAAAAGAGTATCAGAACCAATCCCAAAGTCAGATTGAACTGTTAGAAGTTCCTTTTGAAATTCCTGCAGCAGAAACATATGAGTTGCTGGTATTATGTCTTTCACCACTTATGACGTCTATTTGGAAACACACATTCTAAAATGGCTACACTGCAATTGCACTATACCCTCTAAACAATTCATACTATACTTAGGACTCATTTTAGTGTTTACTAGGAGCCTGACATTTCTGCCACTGTGAAAAGGTCAGATTTCTGCCAGATACAAGCAAGTCTTCAGAAGGCAAGTCACCAAACTAGCTGCATCCAACAAGCAATCAGTAAACATGGATACTACCAAGATCTGCTGAGCTAGCATTGCGTATGATGCATACCTTCTCAAGGTCATCATGAGACTGGAGTAAGTTCTCATAGTTCTTGTACTGCTGCAACCGGGTTTCTCGGTACTTCTCCCTTGTGAATTGCAACCGGTCCCATGGAATGCCCTGAATATCCTTCCCACGACTAGCTTGTGCAGTGGTTGTATCTGAAACCTTGCTTACCTGATTGCAGCATGGATAGAACATCCAACCAACAGGACAGGATTTCAAATCATGGATCAATCGGACCCGAATTGATCCTGCTCCATTTTCTTGTACTTGTAGATGACATCACTCTCAAACAAGCATATCATATATACAAAAGGACCTAACCCATCCAAGAGAACATGGTCATTGTTGGATGAACTACTAAGAGATTCTGGACATAGGTTCCCAGTTGTAAAAAGGACTTGTCTGCTCTTACGATACTCCTTAAAAATTGACTTGATTGATGCATTAGTGAGCTCACTTCTCTGAACAACAGCAAATACTTAGCCATGTGCCTGTAAGAGTGGAGTGAGATCACATTGAAAGAATAATTAAACGAATTTGCAGATGTCATGTTGTGTTGACTGTAGGGGATGTTCCAATATTATGGACTGATGTACAATGCCCTACATAAAGAAAGGTACCATACCCTTCCTCAAGCACAGAGCCATAGAAACCCTACCTTGTGGCAAAACACACATGCAATCGACAAGAGAAAAGAAACAAAGAAGGCAGACAGTTGACAACCATCCAAGGGGATCACAAGAAGATAAACATCAGGTTTAGCCTCACCACATCATTCTCATCATCTGAGTCTGTGTCAAGTGAAATCCTCTCATGGGTAGCTTGCAGTAAATCCTCAGCATCATCTTCAAACTCCACCATGAACTCATCACCCTGTTGTCCTTGAGCCATATGTGCCCCTAATTACGTCACCTGGTAACAAAACCAAGACCCAAGTATCAGATAAAACTGGATATCAGAGACTCACAGAAGGCAGGATTCATCAAGGGGAATATTCCTCAAACATGCACACATTTGTCACAAGGAACAATGTCAATGTGTACCATTCTACAAGAAATGTTGCATATCCCTGATTGTAAAGTGAAATACACCAGAGCAGTGCGTTGAACAGATATATGATTCTAGATTAGTTTCACATCTTGCAACTAACAGTCTTCTTACGCAAGATTCCTGCCAACACCAGCTCAGGGTTCCAAAGAATCTCTCATTGGTGGGGGTGGGGGCAGGGGTGCGCATTGAATGGAAAGAATGCTGACTCATTTGAAAATGATATCATGCCAGGGACTCTCTTGCATCACAGAGAGTGTCAGAAATTAGGGTTTACATGAAGCTAGCATCAGCCCTGCTATATGTTCATCCAGATGCCTTCCCAGGAACGAAGCTTCAACCATACCAAAGACACACTTATAAAATTATGATAATTCAGGACACAACACAGACATTGAATTGCATACTAAAAGAGAGTGAACTGGAGGTTCTTAACTATGCAGCCTATTGCGAACGCGCTTCCCATTGAGCCAAATATGCCGCGTACACGGGCTGCTCATCATCAACAGATTTGCAAACCGTGTAACAAGATCCTCCTCCTCCTCCTCCTCAGTTGACTAACCTGACTTCCTCTCTTGCAACATCCCTAAGTTCTAGGTTTAGCAAAAATTGTCACTCACGCCTACCAAAAGAATCTGGCAGCTTTCCCGAGTCACGAAAATTAAGGTTATTTGAAAGAGAAATAACCTTCCAACAAGTCGTCCGCTTTCACAGAAACTCCGTCGACGACAAAATTGAAGATCAAGTGCTGGCACATCCGGCAAGCTCCTCCTCCACGGCGGCTCTTCGTCCAGCCCCGAATCCCAAAAATAAAAGGCGACCTCGCTCCTCCTTCAGTCTTCTCTGGTACTGAATTCCGCACAATTGCAAAGCGAAAGACACGAATCTCACTACTGCTCCCAAACCAAAAAAAAAGAAACTCCCTGAGCAAAAATCCTCTCACCAGACAGAAATAGCCCCCAATCTGCTCTCGTACACTTCGCTCCTTTGTTCCCTCTCTTGCACAACAGAACCACAATTGAAGTTTGTGAGGAGATGGAAAAAAGAGAAAAAAGTTAGAAAATATCCCACCACCGAAAAAAAGAAAAAAAAGAAAAAAAAGAGAGATTGTATCATAGCCTGTTTCCTAAACACAAAAGTGACAAAAAATCAGGCAATAGAAGCTTTGATAGTACTCGCGACTTGGGCGTGCAAAGCGTTCAAAAACCAAACAACGACCAAAAGAAACAGACACAAAATCCCCGCAAAAACAAAAAAGGAAACAAAAACACTTCTTTTTGTCTCTCTCTTCTCTTCCCCTCGCGCAGACAAGAGGCAACGGAGCGCACCGGGGAGAACTCTGGGAATATAGGAACAAGTCACAGAGAACGCCGTTCGAATCCTGTACTCTGATAACTCTGCGAACATGACAAGGGATAATACTACGAACGTTCATGACTGTGTTCACAACAAGAATGGGAACTCAAAGGAACGCGGGAGCGCATTTTTGGAGATTATTAGCAAAGCTTGGAGAACAAACGTCGGTTACTTATAGAACAAGCTCGCAAATTTGGTTCCCCTTCAGCGTTAGTGAACAATGTCGAGATATTGAGCACGCTGAGATTTGCCTTTCTTCCATGTGTCGTGCTGGGTCCCAATTCGAGGTCCCTAAAAGCAGATCAGGATTTGCACCTACAGTAGCAGACAGTGCCTTCTTTTTCTATTTTCCTTTTCCTTCAAGCTGGTAACCCTAGTATAAGTGAAAGAGGGTGTTGTTACTCCCTACCAAAAAGAAAGAATGAGAGAAAGAAAAAGATCAATACCGGTGCTATGCATCTTTGAGAGATGAAAATCAATTTTTTTTAAATAAAAAAATTAAGGATTAAAGGTTACAAAAACAAACGAAGGAAGGTTCAAACTTTTAACCTCCACAAAGCAAGTTAGAAATGAAATCTGCTTGGATCTTTTAAGCCAAGTTAGGGCTACCCAACACAAAAAGGAAAAAAGATTTGTATAGAGAATAAACAGAAAATTTAGAGAAAAAAGTTGTGGAAAAAAAGAGCAATTTCCCAACGCTTAAATTATAATAGACAAGAAACCAGTTTGCTCTTCATGCAAAATGTTAAACAATATCTCAGGCATGTTTTTAGCTTGTTACCTAGTTTGAAGACTTTTGGTAAATTCCTGATCGAGGCTTACAAGGATAAGATTTAGCACTAAGAAAACTTCTTGATTTATTCTGGACTTGTTAATGCATCAAGCTCAAAAACTTTAATATTGCGACATGGAGGCAAATCCCAAGTGCATACCTTAAGCCCTAAATATGGGTGGAATTTGGACAATCCATTTAAACACATCCAACTTTTAACCATGGTGCAATTAACCTGAACTTACATATCCCCCTCAGCCCCACCCCCACCCTTACCTAGCGGCCTCTTCCATTCGACCCACGCACTTGCCTCCCCCCTTACTTCTGACTTTTTCAATCGTCCAATACCATAAGTATTATCCTGATGTCATTTATTGGATTGTGTGCTTTGGAAATATTCTCATATCTTTGGATTGTGTACTGAAAAAGATGGGAAAAGAGAGAAGAGTCAGAAATTTGTGAAATTGTGGAACATGAGTAACATTTTATCTACCAGTCCAATTTTTAAAAAAGGGTCTTGGAATAAAGACTTTTACTTACCCGGAATAAACAAAACACAATCTCACCACCCAAGATGGGTTTTTCTTGCAACAGGATGCGACACATCAACAGTGGCAACGCAGAAACAAAGTGGATATCCCACTTCCAAGCCCCATATGTAGAGGGGGGGCAGGGGAGTATATTCATTTAGCAGCAGCAAAGGACTGAACCTATGCCTACACCCTACTTGCCACCATGGTTAGGCACTTAAAATATTGTTGTAAAAAAATCAGGTCTGTATTTCTGAATTTCAAAAATGTATCAATAATATCAGTATAAATTAACAGGGTGTTCAAATTTAAATTTAAAATACTGTGGTAGCACAATAAATTTATCCGTTAAAGTCACCCTCTATTTCACCCCCTATTGTCTTTGCTTTCACCCCCTATCCCCTCTTTGATACCTGCAAAATAATGAAATTTTACTAAATCTCCGTATTATAAATGTTGCAACTCAGCATTTACTGCACAAGGTTTGAGACTAATTATAGTAGTTGTACAGGTAGGAGTAGTGAAGGCACCGAGAGAAAATGAAAGAGGGAATGAAACTCAGTTTACCACCAAAATTGGTGGAAAAACCAATTTGGGTTTTATTTATTTCGTTTTGTAAAATTTCATTCCCAATTAAGCATTTGATGGCTATTATGCTGCTGAAATTGGCCATTCTCGCCTTCTAATTGCCTGATTTACGGATATTTTAATAGTTAAATAAAAAAATTTCATTTTTGAATGTTCTTAATACCAATTCTCTCACTTCTACACATCATAGATGTGATGATCTATTAGATGTGGCACCATTATTTTGTGCACTATTTTACATCGGACCATGGTGGTAGGCATGATATTTTAAATATAAATGACAAAAATATGATTGTAATTAGATTATATTATTTATGTAATTATTTAATGATTAAATTTGATGATTTATTTGTTAGTAAAATTTCATAGTTTAATTATAATTTGATCATAGTGTTTGATTTTCACATGATAATTCATGCAATAATTACGATGAAATTTTTTTGATACATTATTGTGCATTTATTTTCACATAATAATTCATGTGAAAAGTCATGTGAAATTTTTTTGACACATTACTATGTATTGACTTTCACATGATAATTTATATGAAATTCATGATAAGAAAATAATGTGACATACTAATTATACATAGACAATAAAAAAAATTAAAAAATATTTATACAAACAAGAACATAAATTTTTATAACTATATAATAAACATATATAATTTCAATCTTAAACTCATTTATGATTTACACCATCACTTTGAATGTCTTGCAAACTATAAGTCACGCACAAAGAAAAAAAACACACACACAAATTTTGAAATAACCTTTTTTGAACCTCTCTCGAAATTCTCAAAAGCTAATGAAAGCCTATTACAAAATTGAAATGATAGATTTCTCAAAACAACTCAAAACAATTCTGACCAACAATTTTAGCAATCTCATTGGCCAAAAAGGTTTTTGTTCTCACCTAGGCACAAAGCTATGTTAAGGTCTCTTTATATTTGTCTTTATTTTTCATATACTAATATAGAAGCCATTATCTATGAAGATGGGGTCAAAATGATAGCTTATTACAACATTGAAAGGTTAGTTCACTCGAGACAAGTCCTCCTCAAAGCAATTCAAGTCATTGGTCACAAAGGTTTTTTTCCACACCTAGGTGTAATCTATGCCAAAGGCTTTGTACATTTTTTCGCATTTTTTATATTCTAATATAATAGCCCTTGTCTATAAGTCAAGGTCAAAAATGAAAGCCCATTGCAACATTCAAGTGTTAGGTCACTAGACAACTCCACAGAGCATTTCAAGCAACTAAATTCTAACAATCTCATCAACCATGAAGGTTTTCTTTTTTCACATCTAGGCACAAGTTATTTTAAAGGCTGTCTATGTTTGTCTACATTTCTTTTATACTAATCTTGTAACCCTTGCAGACCATACAGACAGACAAGGTCAAAAACAGAAGCCTATTGCAACATCAAAGTACAACTTCATCCAAGCCAACACCTTGGAACAATTCAAGCCACTACTTCTAACAATCTCACTGGCCACAAAGGTTTTTTCTTGGCAGCTAGGCACAAGATATATTGAAGGCTGTGAATAGTTGTTCATATTTTTCATGTATTAATAATATATCCTTGCCTAGACAAACAGGGTTAAAAACATCTGGATTAACATACATTGGTCATCCCACAATTCATGCAATCATATTATGCTTTGAAAGATCTGTGCAAGCAAAGCAAAAGCTCAAGTACCTGCAATACAGTTTACAATGACAACTTTTCTTAAGGAAATAAAACCTGTATGTACCACACAATAGTCTATGATTTATGGATTTACTGGAAATCTCCAATGCACAGGCTTCAGAGGTGGTGATGGCACTGCAGTAGGTGCAATCTTCAAAGTTCTGTCTATTCAAGGAGCCCCTGGTGCACCAAGTGCCAACGGAGAAGAGAACACAGGAAACTAAATACAACAGGTTCTTCTAGGGACCTCATCACCCTGGCTTGCTTGACTCTCCCAGCCATTTCTCTAGGTCTTGCTATGCAAGGTTGATGAGGGGCTTCATGTATGCTAACTAGCTCCCAACCAAAACAACATGCTTGGGTTGCAGCCCTTGCTCAGCAGTCTTCAAATTTAGTACCTCCTCTTGCCCCCTCACAGTTAGCTGCAGTCATCCTTGCTTTGTCATTAATATTAGCACCTTAGCATGGCCTGGAACCTGCAGGTGGTGGGCCATCATGGGCAGGTGAAACTGCCCTACTGCCCTCTCTCCTTACTCCCTTCTTTGATGGCCACAGATCGTGGCCTTTGCACCCTTTGCCTATTAACATACTTAATCAGATAATGATGATCTTTACATTATTCCCATGCCAACTTTCTTATGAATACTCTCTGAGTTTGCTCAACTGGGCAGTGACCTAAATACATAAAGGATTGGTGCCTGTCAACTTTCTGGAGTCCTACACAAGTTGACAGCAAGATTTCACATGGTCTTGCGAATGAAAGAGTCTATGCATCCAAATGATTACAAGAAAAGAACAAGCACTGGGACTCTCTCCAATGCTCTCATAGAAATCCGGTGACTTGCTTCAAGCTTCTCTCTCACAGAAGTGGATAGCTCCTTTAAAGATGACCATGCCACCAAAGACCACACAAATTTCAGTCTATCCAACTCATTTACAGGCCCTGACCTAATCACATTCCTGAAAGAAAGATCCATAATCCCTCTACAAGGCACCTTCATTGCTGAAGGGAGCACTCCAACACTCAGCCTGTCAACTCGGCAGCACAAGCAAGTCAGTTGAAATCATCATGCAGTGCTTCAAACATAGCATAATCATCTTCAAATCCAGCATAATCACGATCATCATCTGTCCTTCGGCCTCTTGAGGACTGATTGTGGCCTCCTCCTGTAGGAACGTCATGTGCACCTGATGCTGAGGTTTCTGCTTGCCTACTTGGAGCAGGAACTGGCAGTGGAGCAGATGACCGAAAAGGCCAGGGAAGTTGGATTGAAAATCGTCTGCCTCCCCCACCAGCACTTGGAGCAGGTCTTGGAGCAGGTCCTGGTATGGAAGCTCCATGTGTTCTAGCTCCTACACCCCTCACAGTTCCAAATGGAGGAGTTTCAGATGCACCATATGATGCAGGTGGACCCCAGAAATTGAACCCACCAGGAGTCCCCCCAGTACCACGCCTGGATTGAGTGTTCCCTGAGTTAGGAGTAGCAGTGGGAACTGCAGAAGAGTTTGATTGCTGTGAGGAGTGTGCCCGATTGTAATCAGTATCATCGGTGGCCATTGCATACCGACAAACAGGGCATGAATTGTGCTGAGCCAGCCATGGCAGAATGCAATCTTCATGGTACATGTGCTTGCAAGGCATCTGCCGCACTTGAGAGCCAATTTCAAATTCATCCTTGCAAACTGCACACTGTGCTGCATCAGTCCCTAGATGCTCACGCCGTATTCGGATTGTGGGCATTGCTTCAATGGCAGATCGGGATGCAGGGGGTGCACCATGCCTATTTGAATCGTTTTCTGCCAACTGCTGCATGAGCTGATCTAACCCTGGCCCTAAAAAATAGTCTCCAAAGTTTCCGGGCAGCCGCCTTGGGATCCCTGTCCCATTATCAAAGAAGACCTCCACATTCCCACTACCCCCAAGAAAGTTCTGCATCTGGCCATCCAAGAGAAAGATATCCCCCCCACCAGGAACTAACCTGGACCTTCCCCTCCCTCCATCCCTGCCCATAACACCCTCCCCAACTTCTTGCCATGCATGTGGTCCCTGCATCTGCTGGAGCACTACTGACATAGCTTCCAGCACTTGAAGAAATGCAGGTTGACCTCCTGGAAATGGTCTTTGTCCTCGTTGTCCAGGTTGATATCGCAAAAATCCTGTTGGTACACCACCTGGCCCCTCTGTGGCTCCTCGAGAATTGCCCAAGAAATCCACATCTCCTAGCAAACCACCAGTGAATGGATAGATATCAGGCAGATGGCCTGTTGGTCCATCTCCTGTTCGTGCTGTTGTTACTGCTGGGCTATTGTCAACCTCCTCCACAAAGCCACCATTGCACGCAGGGCAGACTATATCACCTCTCCCCAACACCGGCCTCACTGTCCGATTGCATTGATAGCACCAATACCGTGAGCCTCCAACCGACGTCATCTATTCCTCAACCTACCAGACCTTCGTTGCAGGCCTCTTGTACGGCAACGCTATCTCAAGCTTCAAACAATCCTCCTATATCCCCACAAGATCCCAGCAGCCTGCTAAGAACTTATCAGTACCAGCTACAAAATTCAAAACATCCAGAATTCCACCTGATCTACCACCGAATCCCCAACACATCAAATCCCAAACCTAATCCAAGAACATCAATGAGACATCTCTACAACTTCGTCCTATATCACATAAGACGCTGCTGCTGCTGCTGCTCATCATCAAACCTTCAGAAACAACCTCTCTCGCCCACTAGATTCCTTCACAACCCACCCAAAAAAATTATCACAAAAAACTCCAGGAAATTGGAAAACCTTGGAATTCCTCCCGATCTCCAAGCCAACAAGCCAAAAAAAAAAAACCAAACATTAAAAAATTCAAAACCTAGTCCAACAATACAAAGAAAAGAAAAACGTCTACTACTAAGGCAAAGGCAAGGGTACCGCAGAGCGCAAACCCTCCGTGCCTCACCACCGAGAGCAGCGCCACCACACGCGAATCCAGTCCCAAATCTCGACAACAAAATCGAAACCCACGGACGGGTAACACGCAAGACTGCAACAGCGCAGAGTGGGCGACCACAACAAAAGGAAGGAAGCAGCGCAGTGGAGTGGGGTTCGTACTCCCATAGACACGTACGACCGTCTACTAGCTATCCCGTAGCCCCTTTACTTCGTCCATGCTTGTGTGGCAGTGTTTTTTTTCCTGGCGAATTATCGCCAGATTTCTACTTTTTTTAAGGGCCAGCCACCAGTTAAAAGGAAAAAAGGATGGCGGGGGGCGGGGGCGGGGGCGGGGGGGAAAAAGAATCATTAAAATTTGCTGGAAAACACGCAATGGCAAAGTGTTTTGGGCCAGAAAGCTTGGTTATGACATGGTGGAATCGTCACCCTATATACCCTTTCAGGGTGTCAACTGGTCACATGGAGAACCGTAGATCTCTCTTGAAAGCCACAATCCAACCACCCACATCACCTATTTGTGAGAAATCATAATATTTTCTCATCGCCTCTTTCACTTAATGTCTGTTGAACGTTGCTAAAGGAGCAAGCTTCACTGCTCTGCATTTCATCTCATCACCACTCTCTAAGCTTGTGTTTCATCTTGTTGCTAGTCCTTGTGATTGTGTTTCATGTTGTTGTTACTTTTCAAGTGTGTGTTTTGTCTAGTCATTGCTCTTCAAACTTATGTTTCATCTCGTACCCACTCCTCAACCTTGTGTTTCATCACCTCGTCACTTGACAAGTTCATGTTTCATCTCATCACCATTCCTCAAGCTTGTGTTTTGTCATGTCACTATTTGACAAGCTTGTGTTTTCTCTTCTTGCCGAACAACATTTTATATTTGTAGTCACTAAAGACTTTTAAGATTATTAAGTTGAACTTAATTACCTTGAACAAACAATGCTTCACATATAAAGAAGTTCATTGAAAAGAAAGCTTTCCCACCATCAAAAGGGGAGTATTGTTTTGCAAGCTTTATGCATTTTATTTTATTTTAAAAATTTTGTGCATTTTGGAAGACAATTAGAACTTGATGATGTGCCCAAAGATGCTAGTCCACGAGCTTGTGAGCATGAGCAAGTGAACATGAGCACATGAACAAGATCGAATTTTTTAACAAAATATAAGGAGATTTTTTTTGACATGTAGAATATAATTTTTGCTAACATGGAAAAATATACTACCACATGTCCATGGATGAATGATCTTTATGGATAAAAATATAGATGAACTTTATTCTAAATGTTCGCAACAAACACTATTTTTCCAAAAAAAATAAACAAAAGAAACAAGGTTGAAACAATTTTGTTGGTTTCTTTCAAAACAATTCGACCAATGAAATGTTCAAGTCACACTTCAAAACCATACTTCATATTTCCTTAATATGAAATATATTCAAGCTCTACAACATCTAATCCATACAAAATGTTAAATTAAATCCCATAGACCCACCAAGAGGTATGTGCCAATCCAAACACTAAATGTTCACCACCACGAGGCATGTGCCCATTAGGAACAAAGACAACATGAAACAACCCATGATATTTCACATTGCCTACACTAGTTCAAGTTATTTTTTATTTTCATTCATTTTCTCAACCTCTTGCATTTAACACCATTCTTGCTACTTACAAAATCAAATTGCATTTTCTTCCTATATTACTAATTTGCCCTATCTATACAACAAGCTTTTATTTTACAATGGTAAAAGGAAAATTGCCACCAATTTTCACACCAAACACATTGGAATCAGTGATTGAATATACACTAATCTCAAGCATACTAGATAGAATATGTGAAATGACAACAAAACCTTGGGAATATTCAAGGAATGACATTTGATTACTCCCCTTCCAACATTTGCTACATATCATAATATGGGGAATAGAATGGAAAAGAACAATTGACAAAACATATGAATGGGTGACCTAGCAATGGGCAAATGTGAAAATAGACAAAAAAATTCTTGCATTATTGAAACAAATTGTAAACATTCCAAAGCAGTGTTGTCCAACGGCTGGCCGCTAGCCGTAGCCGCCTATAGCCGCCCGCAGCCGCAAATCGGCTGCGGCTACAGCCAGGATTTTGATCAGCGGGCGGCTACAGGCGGCTATGCGCCCTCAGCCGCCGGCTATGCGCCCTCAGCCGCCGGCTATGCGCCCTCAGCCGCCGGCTATGCCTGTGGCCGATATATAAAGACTACGCCCTGTTTCGCAAAATGATTAAGAAAATTAATGGTGAAGATTGGGAGCCAAATCTACATGTTGATGGTAGCAGAGGAAGAACCTAGAAGCGAACATGCGAATAGTGAGTTAATGAGCACAAACGAACAACAAGATGAGCGAACACATACCTAGACGTAACTTGACGCTGTGACAGACTGCGTACGACACGAATAGGACACTGCACATTGCATACCCGCGCTAGGTCTCAATCTGAGTTTTGAGTCTGAGACATTAGACATGGAGTGCTTCGAGTCGCTTGATGACGCCAAGAAGAAGATATTCGCTGATTTGAGCAGCAAGAACCCACAATATCAGGTGATTCCTTTTACGTCTTCGACTAGGCCATCGGACAACAAACTATGGGAGCGCATGGGTGAGGTGGTCGTGAAGGCCACTGGGCAGTGGGTGTGCTTCGATGTGCCAGTGGAGTTGGATGGCAAGGCAAGGACCAAGAGGATGTACGTGGTCGCCTACATGAAGCCCACTTGCTTCACTATCTACGTATACAACTCTCGTGATGGTACGTCGTCAATGAGCGCCCATACCTGCTCCCGTGTGGCTGTTGCTGCTAGCTTTGGCAACCTACATGCTTGGGCGACCAAGAAAGGTGTACCGACCGATCATGCCAAAGCCAACATGACCAATTCTCTAGTCAACATGTGTGCGTATGACATTCGTCCGTTTGCGGTGGTGGAAGGCCCGGGATTCCATGATGTCATCTAGACAGCCCTGGACATCGGCTTTGCAAGCAAAACATCGCTTTTTGCCGATGACTTGTTGTAGTCCCGACAGACAATCAAACGCAGGACCATGAACCGTTCTGAAAAGGGCATTGTTAAGCTCCAGGGCATCGCGCACAACCACTTTCAAGACAATGGGCGTGCCTCATTTTCCACAGACATTTGGACGGACGACGCCACGCAGACGGCATATAGCGCTGACACCATGCACCTAATTGATGTCAATTTTATCATGCACGCCCGCGTCGTGTCCTGTGATGAATTCAGCAAAAGCACGAGTCACACCGCGACAGCGATTCATCGCGACTTCCTTAACAGTGTCCGCCCGTTCATAACCTGGAAGGAGGAGAATGTGACGGTTCAAGCTGCGGACTGGCAGGTGGTAGTCAAGTCGGATGCGGCGGGAAACAATAGGGGTGCGGAAGGTATGTCGTTGCAGTTCGAGTTGGACCTATGCTATTGCCATCGCATTTCCATCATCATCAATTATGTGCTACGGAAGCAAACGCGCCAAATGGACGGTGTCAAGCAAGCTCCTGTCTACCTCTTCTACGACGAGTCCCCGTTTGTGTATGACACGATTGATGCTTCAAAGGAGCTAGTCACGTACATGAAGCAGACGAAACTGAACAAGCAGCTGAAGAACAAGATGAAGCAGGACGTGGCGACGCGCTTTGACGGTCTCCTCATCATGCTTCAGTCTGTGTCCGCTAAGCTGGATGAATCCACCGAGCTGTTGAAAAAGAAGAAACAAGAAGACCGCGCTGAGAAGATCTTTGAGGAGCTGCTCGATGAACTTATTCGATTGCTACACTACTTCAAGCTAGCTAGCAAGTCCTTCGAGCCGTTCAATACACCAACTCTTCATTTCGTCGGCATGTGGTTAGCCAAACTGAAGGCACATCTTTAACCGCGAGATGAACTCGTCACCGTCAATGGCGCCAATGGTGAGAAGATGACCATTCCAGCCGACAGTGAAAACATTGCACCCATCAAGGTGCGCCTTCTCAAGCAGCTTGAGGAGAAATTCTTTCTCAAGCCGCTCCACGTCGCCGCTGCCTACCTGGATCCACTACAGAAGAACCATCTGAAAGATTATGGCTTCACTCAAGAGCTGATCGACCAAGGCCTAGTTTACCTCAAGGACATTATGCGCAAGGTCGGCCCACCTAAGCCACCAGCGGCGTCCATGTCCGGTGGTATGCGACATCGTCCACCAGTGGTCAAGAAGAACCTCGTCAAGAGGCCGCGCACCGTCTTTGTCCACGCTGGTCCGAGTCGAGACGACAGTGACGAGGAATCAGAGGACGACGCTGAGCCAGCCGAGGAGTCCCAGTTCAAAGCCCGCATTGATCAGGAGTTGGCAGAATATCGCATGTTCAAGGCCTCCAAGAGTGACAAGGAGGTTCTGCTCCAGCCCGATACACGGAAAAGAGCCCGAGAAGATGGTGATGTTAAACACGATGTCGGCCTATTGCCATGGTGGCGAGTAAAGTTGGACAAGTTTCCGATTCTCGCGCGTGCCGTACGTGCCATTTTGTGCATCCTCGCATCTAGTTCCATGTCGGAATGCACTTTCTCAAGTGCCTGCAATACTCGTATCAACAAGCGCAGCGGGTTGCATCCAAGCACCTTCAATGCTCTTCTCTTTCTCCGTTCTAACCAGGACCTTGACCATAAATAAACATGTTCAAGAGTAAAACGGCTACGGCTCAAACATTGTGTTAAGTTAACACTTCATGGCCAGCAGCCACTCCCTTCCCATCCTTGGGAAGCAGGTGGGCATCAACGAAGCCGGCGCCTGTTCCGCGAGCATGCAAATTCTTCTTCTTCTTCTTTGTTAGACCAGAAGTAATGTTTTGGTAGCTTTCCTAGACAGATCAGGATGAATGAACACACTGGATCATCGCTTCGTTCAGCTGGTAGTAGCTGCTTATATAGTACTTCTGCTAGTTCGATTCAGTGACAGTAGTACAAGGCATATTAAGTGGATACTACAATTGGGTTTTAGCAACAGCAATGCCAGTAGTAGTAGTAGGAGTAATTTCAGCGACGGCGGTGGAGATGTTCAAACGCGGCCATGAATGAAACAAAGCAGTAGAAACAGAACTCAGCAGCGGCAGTAGCAGCGCAGCAAGAAAAAAACGCGGAAGTTATCCTACACCAAGCAACGGCGTCCAAAAGAAGAACAAAATCGTTGCCATTCTGATGCTGCTGATGATCTTGGGACATTCGCTCTCCATAACACTACTACTGTTGATCCAGTAAGCAAGTATCAGTGATAAAAAACAGCTGCTGCTAATGATCTTGACGTGCATCTATCCAAGTGTGTTGATTCAAGAAGAAAGAAGTAGCAATCAAAGGCTGATGATGAGAATGCTCCAGTTTCCTCTTGTATTCATTCAAAACACAGAGCGATTTACACAATTGAACTTGATGATAGTGGAACGCCTAGCAAGGACTTCTTCATAAAACAATCTACTATTAGCAAATCAAATCTGAATCTATATGCCCACGATGTGTGGGGCATCTGTACTGAGCCACCTGCAATCTCATGAACAAGATTGAGCAAGAGCAAAGGAGCCATCACATTTTGCAACATAGAACTTGCTAAATCTGATCATGATAATACTAGAATCTAGAAATTTTCTTTATCCGATGTTGGAGGAGAGCTCCTGAAGCCAGTAGAGGCTGGTGTATGCATTGGAAGCTTTGAGCTCAATGGAACATTGGGTTGTTGAGGTTTTTTTTCCCAACTCATCGTTTGAATTGGAAGAGCTGATGGTCCCTTATTCTGGTGCTGTTGATTCAAGGGATTGAGAACCGCACACCTTGCAATGAAGCTTGATGATAGAGAGTTCAGATTATTATCCCCAGTGCTGAAAGATCTTGCTTCAGCTGCCACTGCAGCGCTTAATTTGGTGTGTGGCTTCTTTGGCACCTGAACACAAAACTTCTGTTTGTTTCAATCTACGTTGATGATACACATTATTAACGGGCGGCTACCGTTGCGGCTGCCATATTGGCATGTGAATCGGGCGGCTGTGGCTACGGCCGAGATTTCATCAGGACCAACGGCTACCGTTGCGGCTGCCATATTGGCATGTGAATCGGGCGGCTGTGGTTGCGGCCGAGATTTCATCAGGACCAAAACGGCTCGGCTGCGGCTGGATGTCGCCGGATGCTTGAACAGCACTGTTCCAAAGGAGGATATGGAAGACTACCATTGGGTAATGTTTACACATGCCATGGAATTTTTTAAAGAATGTGCAAGTTTGAAGAAGCCAATTCCAAAACATTTTTTCACAAGTTTACTTAATGATTTGTCAACATAAGATTTAGTAACCTTTGGGAACGTGCTATCAACATAATTTTTGAAACCTTGGAAATGATTTTATGCAACTCCAAGCAGGCGAACCTAGTTGCCAGAAGTTTTAAGAAACAAAGTTTAAAACAATGGGTGAATCGTTAGATGACAAGGTTGGCCCCAAAACCATGAGACATGTATGGGGTGAATGCACACTAAGGTGAACCAAAAATGCTAAATGAGGAAGTCCACATTTAAATCCTTTTTAGGTTTTTTAATTTTAATGTTTAATGTTTTGGGAATGTAACATAATTCATTTGAAAGTATGAAGCAAGTGGAATACCTAAACCTTGAACTTATAAGTTTTTAAATTGCAACACATGTTTCAATTTAATCAACTAAGGGAAAAGTTAGAAACAAAACATGGGTTTTTCTAATTTTTACAATTGGCATATGTTATGTAAAGTAATAATGTCATTTTTTACAAAACAATAATTTTCAATTTTTCTATTTTAGTAAATCATGGATTTTATAAACTATTGACAATCTCACGAAGACTTGATAAATTAAAATATTAAACTTGCTTGTAAACCTTTATTTTAGCATTATAATAGTCTCACAATCATATTAAGGCGAAAAAATCAACATTTCTCCCATGTTTATTATGTAATAAAAGCCCATACAATTTTATATGGACCGTGACAAAAGATTTCACATTGCTTTAAAAGTTCATCTTGTAATGAAATGATGACATTTTATTTTCGAATTTTTAAATTTGACTCTACAAGTGTTATAAATTAGTTAGATGAATCCCTTTTATAATTTTCAAAAAGTGGATTGTTTAGTGTGCAACTACCCTATGATAATTGAAAGAAATGATAGATCAACAATTAAAGGAAAAAGAAGAATAACATTGTTTGTAATAAATTGTTAGACAAGAGAAGAATTTTGAGGAATTATGTGTAGAAGTTAACAAGTCTTTGTAGATAGGGTTCTTTGAGGTTATGATGCATGAAAGGATTTTATTTATGATGAAAATGTTTTTTGAACTGATATGTGTTTTTGAATTAACAGAGTAATACTTTTACTATCTTTGAATAAAACATCTTGGGAGAAAATAGCGGAAAAAAATTCATAGGTTAATTAAAATAGATGATACTATTGGTTTCAAAATGGGCATCACAATTTGAAATATTTGACAAAAGTGATATCCCAAATTTTGCACATCATTTTCTCTATAATAAAAAAATAAAATAAAATAATTGAGTGTCATGTACAAGGAACAATAAGGCATTGCATGAATAATAACAAAAAACATAAAAAAGCCTAGGAGGATGAGCCAACTTTAAAAATGACAACGAATGTTAACAAAATATATAATGATAGGCATGCATCCAAACATCACAAAGAAGTTAAAAGAATTCTAAAGAAACCTTAAAAAATCCTTGCATTGAATCTGGAACACTGCTCAGAACCCTTCCCAAATGTAAAGTATGGATAGAAAGTATGATGACCATGCTTGGTGTAAGTTAGTCACAACCAATATAAAAAAAATGTTTGGGCTTAGCTTCAAGAAGGCTTGTTGCTTGGGTCACTTGTAGTGTGTGCAGGATGATTATGAGAACTTTGTGCGATCTACCTCTTGCAATGAATCTTTCTAGTGTGGTGAGTGCGTTCATATTCCGGTCTTAGGTCAAATGATAATGATTTCATCTGCTTCCTCATTTGGATGCAAATTTTATCATGTGCCTCCCTTCTATGTTGTGGATTGTAGTGGGTGAATCTATCATGGTGTGCATAGACTCTAATATGTCAAGAGTAGCGATTCATTTTAGTGTTCACAATAATCTTGTTGTGGATGGAAAAATGTCGGGAATTTGTTGAAAAAACCAAAAGGTTGATTATAGAAGAGGTGGATCACACGCTTGATGCAAATATCTTTTCAATTTCTTTCAATGCTAACAAGACCTTCTTGGCGAATTACTTCTTGATGATTATAGCGATGGCATAGTGGAGCTCTTCAAGGGTGAACAATTGGAGCACATCCATGATAAGTTTTGTGAACTTAGCTCTCCCAACATTCGTAACCTTGTTGCTTCTTTCAAGCATCATTCAAGAGGTGGCTATATTTGATAACATCCTTAAATTGAAGTCTAAGAGTTGGTATGACTACATCCAAGAGTGTTGTTTCCAAGGACAAGTTCTTGGACAAAAGTTGTTTATTTTCAAGATGTCGATAAATGGTGTTGGAAGTGGAATTAGCTTCATCACATGAATGCAACCTATAGGGGGTTTGTAGAATGTTTGGATCATGTGAAACATGTTGCTAGTTGGACAACTATGGCTTATCATGCATATGATCATGTTTATTATAAAGTATTAACCATAGCGATTTGTGATAGTCTAAAGACATCGAAATTCAACGACTTATGTGGACAAAACTTAATGAAATGATGTTGAAGAACGGGTTTCCAAAACCCAATTTCAAAATATTCATGGCTAATAGCGCACAAGCCAATTGGAATGCAGTTAGAATTATTTATGGTTCAAAGGTTCTTGTCAAGATGGTTGATAAAAAGCGCATTTGTTTATTCCATTGGATTCAATCACTCGATAGCACACCAAACAATTGATCAAACTTGAGTTGTAAGATGAACACAAGGTTCTTTGCCACTAATACAAGAATGTCACATCCCTTAGGGATGTTAACAGTTGTTATGTTCTAATTTGTTATTAGTGGTTTTCATCTAGGGTTGTTTTTGAGGTAGGTGTCCATGAGCTTAACAAATGGCTTAGTGATGCACCCCCAGGCTCCTTGACGGATTCAAATGTGAGTCCAAACGGAAAACAACGGAAGAGCAAGGAGTCAAGGCACACTCCCTGGCTTGCAGCACTTTGAGGGGTAGAGGGGCATGTTGGAGCTCCGAGATGGGACTAGGAAGAGTGACAAGCATCAACTACTCACACGGACCTGCACAAAACCAACACAAGGTGGTTAATGCATAGTTGGAGCACTTTTGGTGCTTGGATGAACCACGAACAACTCGGATTCACAAGACTCACCACGGCTCGGAATTGGGGGAAGCCACCACATTCCGCCTTATAGTATACTCTATGCCTCTCCATGAGGCCCACATCCAAATGGCTTTTTGTCTCGGGACTCCCAAGTGGAAGTCCTGAAATTGCCAAAGTTGGGACTCCCGCAACTTTGGAGCCCCATAAATTTGTGTGCAAAACTTCGATCAAGATGAGGTCTAAAGCAAAATTGTAGCCCTTGTTGAAATCTTTCCAATGGTATCTGACGCGCCACTTGCACACAAAGAAATCGGGTCGATTTTTGACTTTTAGTGGTCGGGAGTCAAATTGCCAATTTGACTCCCGGCCTTTCTTTTGGCCATAACTTATGTTTCAAATGTCCAAATGGGTGATGCGAGCCCATTTCAGACATTTACGTTTCAATAGCTTTCCAATGATATAAATAACTCTTCAAGCCATTAGGTTTTGGCCCTTGCAATCACTCTCTGAACATTTGGGAGTCCATCGGGACTCTAATTCCCAACATGGGAGTTCACTTGGGAGTGTGAGGGTTCTTTCCCTCACACTCTTTTGCACTCCCGGGGCATGAGAACGCGATCGCAGATTTAGTCTTGGCTCGCACCCTTGCAAGCCGTTTGCCTTGGTTGCGAGCCCAAGGCTAGGGTCGTGACACTTAGCTTTTGGCATTTTCATGTCAGACAATGCAAAGATTTCATGGTCCATGTGAGTACTTCTTTTGTGAACTTCCTAGGATTTCCCTTTTCGTTTGTGCATTCAAAATTATAAAATGTCCATTTTCATTAAACTTCCATTTACATCCCATGCCATTTATTTGACATCCCATGCCATTTTCAATTGTCGTGTATATGCAAAACGGGTGGATTAGATTATCTTTTGTAAATCTTTGTCCTTTTCCATTCATGATGTTGCATTTCAAGACACTTTTCGAACACCTTAGGCATTAAAACCCAACACTTGTAATAGTTGTTTTGAAGTTAATTTGACCAAAGTTGGTTTTGGCAATGGTGGACATTGTTTTGCAATAATTACTAGCGTATCCCATTCACACTAGGCTTTGGCATGAACACGATTAGCAACCTTTTGATCATTCCACCTCTCCATGACCATGGCATTTTTGAAGATGTGAGCGTTCATTTTAGCATGGTTTTGATGTTGAGGACCTTTTTTAGAAGTTGAAGGCCTTTTAGGTTTATCCTTTTCTGCCACTAAACCATGCACCTCTTTCAAATGTTTGGTCAACAACCATTAGGCAGAATATGTGACAATGCAAGTGTCAATTAAAACTTCCATTTTGACCCAACTTTCATCCATTTTTTGTCTTTTCAAGCCATATCAGGTGGATAACAGGGTGCCAATGGCTGAGAGGCTTGGTTGGTTTCAAACTCTGAACCTAAACCAAAAACCATAAAAGAAGTAAATCCTTACTTTGTAATAAAAAAACCCTAACCTTAAAACCTTAGACATAAAAATACCACACAATAGAATGTAGGTATTACAAAACATTAAATCACATAATCACATGCAACTACTACAAACTCTAACCTCTTTCAAGTATTGTAATAATTTTTTTTTGAAAAACAAATCTTACATCTTCCATCAAATGATGGAAAGTGTGGGTATAATTAAACTTAAATTTTTTTGTACAATTTTTCTTTTGCATTCAATCTAATGTATGTAAATTCTAAAACAATATAACCCACCACTTCTTGATTGAAATTCCCAATCTTTATGGGGAGGGTTCTCATCATTTGAATTATAGACAGTCACGATTGCCAACTTTAAACCACATGGATCGTTGGATTCATCAACTCTTGGTTTTGATGGAGCAACATTTTGTTCCCCAATTGTCGATTTTGATGGAACAACATTTTGTTCTTCAATTATCGGTTCTGATGGAGTAACATTTTGCTCCCTAATTGTCGGTTCTGATGAAGTAACACTTTAATTTTTAGCTTCCAAATCACCACCAACTTTCTTTCGTTTCCTTCCTGTAGCCATTATAACCCTAAACATTAAAAAAAACTAGATAATCGTTGTTAATTGTCAATTTGGATGAACTAACATTTTTTGTAGCAAAAGGACCAGAAAAGAAGACAATGGCACATTGCCATCATCTTCTTATTTTGAAATAGAAAAGAAAAAAAAGTCAACAATAGTTGTAGCTGTCGTTACCTTCTTTGCAACAAAATACCCATAGATAAATAAATAAAAGAAAAAGAGAAGGCAATGGCTTGTTGTTGATGCCTTTTTCATAGCAACATTAACAAAGAAAAAAAAAAGGTGACGACAACCAATTGCTGTTGCCTTTTTCTTAACAACAACATGAAAGAAATTGCCATCGTCTTCTTTTTGTTTGTAGCAACAACATGAAAGAAGAAGATGACGATAATTGTTGTCATTTTCTTTTTGTTTGTAGCAACAACACAAAAGAAGAAGATGATAGTAATTGCCATTATCTTCTTCTTTTGCAACAAGAACATTAAACAAGAAGATGACGAAAACTGCCATTGTTTTTTTCTTCTTCTTAAACAAAACATAGAGAAGAAGGTGATAGGATCAATGGTTTTTTGCAGCAAAACAACCATAGAGGAAAAAAAATTAAAGAGAAGGGAAGGAGCTTTCCTTTCTTTTCCTGCTTTTGCCAATGGGATGAAGCTCTCCCCTCTCTTCTTGCCTTGCATTTATGGTCTCCAGGTTCATGTTCTCCCCTTTCCTCTTGCCTTGCGTCTATGGTCTCCATGTTCTTGCTTTCCACTTTTTTCTTGCCTTGCATTTCATGTCTTCGAAGCTTTGAACTACTCAAGCTCAAGAGGTCTTTCGAGTTCTCACAATGGAGTGAGTGGGAAATGGGGTGACTTAGGTAGGACAGGGGAAGTAGGTAGGAGGGGAAAATTTTGGGGCATAGAAGTGGGTTGAAAAAACCCTGGGCAAGGGAAGAGAATGTGTTTTGGGTTCATCCCCAAAATGGCTTGAATGGCTTCATCTTGAACTAGTGCACTAGTGGTTGTTGGTTCACTCTAGCCTATTGTATTTATAAAAGTGGCCTTTTTCTATGGCGATTAACAACTGGGTGCAACACAAGTTGCACAACAACTAATTTATGTGTTTTGATTTTTAGTAGCGAAGGAAATCAATTTTGCACTTGCAACTTCCTCAATCAACCTTCTTGGTGTAAGAAAACTTTACACATGTAAAGTGTAAAGTATTTTGGCTTGATCTTGGAAGCAATGAATGAGTGTGGGTTAGAGAACTAGTTGTGTATTGGAATATACTTTTTTTAACAAATTCATTTTGCATTCAAAATGACTTAACCATGTTATAATTGTGTTGTTTTTGTTTTTTCCCCTAGTTTTGTGGTTTCCAAAGGTTTGGCGACATTGAAAAAAAATGCCACTTTTGGGTCGAAATTACACTTTAAAAAAAAAAATTCCACTTTTTTTTCCCAATTTTTTTATGGCCAAGTTGCAAAAATTCGCCCAAAAAAAACTACTAGTTATAGCGTTCCATTATTACATGTGAATTTGCTTGAACTACCACAAAGGGCAGAGCTGCAGATACATTGTACATTCTCCATTTGATTGTGTCAGCTTGACCTTAATGAGTGGATCACTAGGGTGTTTTGTTTGTTAACTAATTCAAACATTTGAACTACTGCATGAAATTGCCATTTTTGCTTTTCTACACTTATTTTAGGACTTTTGGGGGTTAAGAAGGTGTCCATTGTAGACCATGATCCAATTATTCATAGACAAGGTAACTTGTGATAAACATTTCTTTCCCCATTCTCCCTACCACAATTTAGGATGTAAGCATGGCCCATTATTCCTCTTCCCTATTAAACAAAAGTTGTAGGGGACATCATCACATAATAGACTAAGTGTCCATAGTTGTTCACATGGCCCACACATCATGCAAAATAAATATGCTTCCTTGACGTGTCCTTAGTCCTTAGTCTTGTCCAGTAATTGATGGTAATTTAGTCATGTATTTAGGCCAAAAAATCTATAACTTTATCTATTACCTCAAATCATAACTTTGTACTTTTAAAAAAAAACCTGAATCAAAGTTCCAAGTCTTTGACCAAAGTGAACCAAAAGCCATCAAGGGGGCATGAGGGTTGGATATGCTGGGTGGAAAGGAAACACTTCTCCATTAGGTTTCATTTCCATAGCTAACCAAGGTGATTAGTTCAAATTCTTTAATTCCTACCTATGTAATAACAATCCACTAATTCTTACCTATGCACTAACCGTCTACATGCATCTACTTACCTAGTAATCACCTATTATCCTACCTACTTGTGAGATCTATCCTTGACACGATATGTTATGAAGATGAAACCTAACATCAATTCAATTGGGGTTCATCCACATATGATTCATAACAAGCTTCCAATGGATGGTGCATTGATGTCGTTGGTTCCCTTTGATCCACATTTCTTTCATTACTTGGTCTTTGGATTTCTTCTTAATTGCTTGAAATCATGACCGATAGATAGCTCCTTTAGAAGGCACTTTGTGATAACTTGTAACTAAGTGACTAACAAACCAATCATCAAAAACCTTGCACACTAATCATAAGATTTTTTTAATCCATATGTTTTCTTGAAATAAAATTCAAATAAATTACTTGGAAGTAAAACTAGCAATGAAATCTAGCTACCTCGTGTACCAACTCATATGGATTAATAATTTCACTATTGAAAATAATGATCATTAGAAAGCTTTAAACTTTCAAATATATTTTCTCTTGTCAACCTTACAAAGTTTCAAGCCTTAAAAGACCTTGAAATGTCTCTTTTAATTAGATCGTACAAAGCTAAGAATATTTTCATTATCTCTTTTAGAAATTTATGAAAAATCAAACACTATCTAAATTGATGTAAACCTTCCCAACTTTATTATGAAGAAACAACAAAACAAGGAAGTAAAATGGCAAAAAAGATAAGGCAAAAGCCAAGAATAAATCAAAATGCAAACTATCTTAATTAGTTTAAGCACACATTGAGGACCAATGTGGTTTTCCAATTTTGTGGTTTCAAAAGTTTGAGAATTTTTTTCAAAAATTTAGCATGTTTTTCAAACTTACACAAAAAAATTCCAAGAAATTCCAATTTTTTTGGTCACGACAATGCAAAAATTCAACAAAAAAAATGATGTCGATGACTTAAGTACTCAAATACCTATGGCTACGTGTACGTTGGATGTGGCAATGGGTAGGAGGTTGATGAATTGTGGGAGGTGGGATTTAGCTAACTCCATAGTTATGGCAAGACTAATTAAAGATGGAAGTGGTTCACATTTTTTGTAGTATAATCAAAATTCATTGTCTAAGAAAGGTTGTTAAAATTGAAAGGGGTACCTTCTAGACTTTTAATGCTTCATATGTAGTTGGTGCATGTTTGTAGAAAACTATGAATTTGTTTGTGTAAACAACCCAAAACTTCTATTGCTAAGAGCATGAATTGGTCTTTTGGGTGTTGATATTTGTAATGAATTTCTTTTATTTGGGTTGCTTTTGAAGTTGTGAGTCCTAGTGCTAAAGTTGTCCAAGGTAAAAGGTTAATGCATGTGGATTTGGAATGAGCATGTTTGTTAAGGTGCGAAACTCATTTTTGGATATAATTATGTTAATTGGAAGTCTATTATGTATGAAGGAAACATGTGAAGTTGTTCACAAACCATTTAGAAGTAAGGACAAAAATGACAAGGGTTTGACAAGTTGACATGTTTCCTCTCAAGATGGAAAGGACATTGGGTTTACAAAAATTTAGAAGTAAGGACAGAAATGACAAGAGTTTAGCTACCTAAAAATGAAATTGGAATGGTGTGGAATGATGATTTGAAGCCAACACCACTAAAACTATGGGGAGGGAGAGGTGGTGGTGAGCCATTGCCTCTTGAGGATTGTCAAAAGAACCTTGGCCTACTAAATGCCCAAAAACTTGTATTAAAGAATCAAATGATGATAAGTGAAACAAGAAATTTGGGGTACAAGTGATGCATTGAAAAATGTATGAATATCATTGTTCAAAAAATTATGTTAGAATCCTATAGGTTGTTTGAATATCATTCAATGTAGGAAGCAAATTTGCATGTCTAATGTCTTTGGTCATAAAAATGGGGTTTTGAAATCAATAGGGAAATTGGATGGGGACCAAAATACACCGTTATGAGTTTGCATTGAAAGACCTATGGCTTGGAGTTGGAGGCTAAAGTTCAAAAGCTTGTGTGACTCCAATGGAAGGTCCTAAAATATGGGTGTTAATAGCTATGGTGGAGCTTGGGGGCAAGATGAAAAATGAATGACTCCTATTTGTAGCACTCCAAAATGGCCAACAACAAACAAAGGCCCCCCTAATGGATTGCCTTGATGGGTGCCCATGGCCAATGGGATAATGGTGACATCACCTTTTGGGCTATAGTGGGTGAAATATAAAGGGGACTCTTAAGACTTTAAGTCCTCTTTATATTTCACCCATCATAATCCAACAAGTTGGGTGATTTCAATTCTTGTTGCTTGTAGCTCTTGGACCATAACCTTTTTGACATTGAATTGAACATGTTAGCCATGTCAACTTGTAAGACAACTTAGTTAGGGTGGGGGTCAAGGTTGCACCTAATGCTATGGACCACTAATTGTATTGCTACGAGAGCACTTTGGGGTTCACCATGAATACGCCCAAGCAATTTGGGGGCATAATGATGCCACAAAAGCACTTTGTTAGTTGGTGCGCATAATGGTGTGGGAGGTTGTGGACCATTCCTCCAAGCTATGGTGATGGAGATTTGTTGGGAATCTGCAACAACAGCACAATCTATGCACCAAGTTGCTGAAATCAGATGCAAGCAATCCATCAATTTTGTTCTGATTCTGTGGAACATAGCTAGCTTTCATTTAGAGCCAAGTCCAGGTTGCTACTTTTGAGCTCCAACTGGAAAACTGAAACTTCTGAAGCAAAAAGAGCTTCTGTGTGATAAATCCTTTTCCATGATGAATCATCTGCACTTGTTGAGAAGATGGTGCTCGAAAACTGCTTCTCTCTGAAAGTAAAAGGTCGTGAGAACTTCTCCTGAAAATAATACCAGATCGTTTAAATTACTAAGGTATACAACTGCATATGGTTTGTATGAAAAATTTGATTCTCTTCTCTACAGAGGGCTGTGTTGTGCAAGCGAATGAGGGACTCTCCCCCCTTCCCCCCCCACCCTCATATGTGGTTGAGCGCATAGTACCCAACGGCAGTAGTAAAACCCCTTGTACAGTACTTTTTAGATGAAGATTTGAATAACGACAAGATTTGCATAACGACACCGAGAGAGTGTTTGGGGCCGGAAACGTGCACATGTTACCAGGGCCCTCATAGAGCGCCTGTAACAGGAAACTACTGTTTCTCACCTATAATTGACTGTTTCTCATCGGACAACTACATCGATTGGCCCAGGTGGTGAGATTTAAATAGTCTCTCACTTTGTAGACTCCATCTTTTCAGGTTCATGGGTGGGGATGGGGAAAAACTAAACAGCATACACTAGATATGCTCAATAATGATCGAGGGCTGTCGGTAGGCATAAGGAGCGTGCTCAACAGAGTGTTCCATACCAAAGAATTTTGTGCACTAGGAGAACATTTGTTCCCCGGTTTAATGGAACGTACACTGATTTTTTCAAAAAGACGAAACCTTAGGTAGAACACATGTACCTTGGACGTTGATCAGCTGGTAGTGAAAAAATATAATAAATGAATTTAAAAAATGGTTTAAGATTTAAAAATATGTTTGATTCAGTTCATAGTTTTTAAAAAAGTCATAGAGCTTTCTTGATGTGAAAGTAAATTATAACAAGGTTTGGCAGGGTTTCATCAATTATAACAACTACCATCTTTTAAATTATTTAAATTATTTGAATTATGTTTGACTCAATGCAGAGGATTTTTTTAATCATAGGGCCTTCTTGAGTTGAATGTCATTTTAACGATAATCAACTTTAAAAACAATTTAAAATTTGAAAATCATGTTTAACTCAATGCACAGAGTCTTATCATAGATCTTTCTTGATGTGCAAGGAATTGTGACAACCACCAAGAGATTTAATAGCCGAGATTTAGAAGCTGGAATGGTGGGTGTTTTTTAGATGGGAAAAAAAAATCAGAGATGAATTAAAAATAAAGTAAAAAATATTATCTCAATGCATAAATAGAATATTGATAATAGACATTTCTTGATGGGCAAGCAACTCTCCCACCAACCAAGAGATCCCAGATCTGAGCTTAAAACCTGCATGACAAGTGTATTTTCTTTTATCCAAAAAAAACCATAAAGATGAACAATAAGTTTCATTATGTTTCACTTAACAATCCATAGATTTTTATCCAAGTGGCGACAGCTCGTAAAATTATGTAACTGTAACAACAACCAGCAAGAGGTAGAAGAGCGAAGCTTCAGACCTGCATGGCACTGAGTTGTATGTTTTCTTTATTGATAAAGCAAAAGATCAAAGAAGGAGAAGATGGAAGACATAACCACCTGAAGATTCAAATGATCAGGTGTAGAGATCTTCACACAGGACACACAAAAACACTAAAAAAAAAACCAAGAATAGTTCAATACCCGATGATCGGTCTAGCTCTGAACTGGATTATCTAATTCTCATCATCCACTCTTCACCTTCACACATCCTTGAAGGAAGAAGAAGAGGAGAAGAAGAAGAAGAAGAAGATGTCTGGACACTTTCTCTGAGAGGTCTGGAGACATGTGAGAGAGCTGGATCCGGATGAAGAAGAAAACTGGTTTTCTAGTTTAGTTGAGCTGTATGTCGTGCTTTTTCTTCGAAAAAAAGAAAGAGAGGGGCTTATCACAACCTCCTATAAGGACGTTGCAAAAAAGATGGATGCTAGCAAGGCCATCACACCAGCAACTGAGCTGCCTCTTCCGCCGTTTCTTATTTTTATGTCTCTTGGAGAATTCAAAGCTGTAAAAAAAGCAGAGTACTGGATGATGACGATGATGCTAGTGTCGAGGATCACTGAAAGCCGGTCCGCTGTGTGCTCTTGATGAGCAATTAGCTTGCACGGCTATCTCTTCGAGTTGCCAAAAAAGAAACAAAAAAGAAAAAGAAAACCATGTGCGTGGTAATCGATACTCCCCAGCTGAAAACAAAGTTGGGGTGGAGTTGAAATCGGTCACCAGCTGCTTGCTTTTTCGTGTAAGGATTCTCCGGTCGGATTCATCTCCATCCTCCTGTCGATATGAGAATCTTGAAACTGCTGTTCACTCTTTGGAGTATTGATTTGTGTGAGGCGGCCAGGTAGTATACTGTCGTCGCCAAAAAAAAAAAAGAACATAAAAACATAAAAAGAATTTAAAGCTCCGTTGATGAAGATAATTTCACTGATAAGTCGGCAGTGTGATGGTGGGTTGATTCTCCCGTACGTGATTTCTAGTCTTCAAGCTGCTGCTGATCTATCGCTGTCTATGTGTCGCCGTAGAGTCGTATCGGAAACGCGACAATCGCGCCAATCGATTGTCGTCGGTGGTAACTGTCGATGTGTTGATTCGTAGAGACTGCCTCGTCGCGGAAGCAAACCATCTGACGGATCGGAGATTGTCGACTGCAACCATGAACCGGCCGGCCAGTGTCGATGTCGAATGCGCGGTACTCGTAAAATTCTCCACTAGGTATATATATATTATCAAAGACCAAGTCACGCCGCAACAAATGTAGCCTGCATTCGCATCTTTTGTTCACCTGCGTGCGTTGTTGTTCAGGTAAGGCAAACGATGACATCCGACGAAACAAAGCACCCGCTCCAGCGGCGTCATCGTCGCCTTGCAGCTCCTCCGTGAAGGTTTACTAAAGCCTAGAATCCGGGAAAAAAATTTCCTCATCTGCCTGTGTAATCTAAAAAGGAGCGACAAAACTCTCCTCCCCCCCTCCCTTCCCCCCAAGTGAGTGAACGTAAACTACTCTACAAAAAAAATAAGGAAAAAAGGGTTGCTGAAATGGGTATTCTGTACAAACTGGAATTTACAATCAATCAACATGAAACTAGTGGGACGTAGCCGGCTAATTCTTCTTCGTGAAAACCAGCAGCCAGCCGCGCTCGAAACCCACCTGCGAACTAGACATGAGCAAATGGTAACTGCATTGAAATGGCTTGAAAATAATGCCACCGAGTTTGAGTGTTGTGAGAAATTGAGTGCTAATCACAGCTAGAGTCGACTCAAAAATTGCGACTTAAATTCGACTGTGACATGCGTAAATTCCTACAGGTGTCTATTATGGGACGACGATGTATGTGCCTGTTCGAATACGAAAGTGATAAATGCTCTCTCTCTAAAACACTCTCTCGTTTAGCATCTCTCTCTCTACATGCATCCGAGAGGCGCGTACTTCTCTCTGCTGGGTTCGATGGTAGCATGGTCCTACAGTTGGGTTTTTCTTTTAGGCCAAGCCAATTTCACTACACAAAAGCTCTAGCTACGGCGATGATGGGTAAACAAATCAAGGTTCAAGCTCAGCAATAGTGCAAAAGATAGGAGGAGGAAGAAGAGCAGCTCGCTCGCTGCCTCGTTCCGTAACCTCTCTTGTCGAGGAGCATGAGCATCGAAATTAAGCGCTGCAGCTCACGTGCAATCTCTCCACACCCGAACCTGATGCACGGGTGACAGTGTGGTCGATGAGTACGTGAGAGGTGATGGCTGCTTTTTTCCTGCACTTGTCGAAGAAGCGTGCTGATGTAGTAGGCCCGCTGTTGATAAACTGTTGCTAGTACATGATGCGTCGACCATGACCGATGAGGGCATATTCATCATCATCCCTCCATCGACGACGTGGTGCGCAAACGACGAGGAGTCTGGACCGCCGCCTACAGAATGACTTGTACCTGATGAGTTGCGGCGTCCAGAATCAATGTATGAATCATGATCCTCATCATGATCGTGATTTGAGGAACTGGGGAAAAGTTGTTGGTGATCCGACGAATCAGCTACATTATTCCCGGCCGTCGACGATGTCGTGAGCGGGATGTCGTGATCCCATGACATGTATACGTCAGAACCAAAACAATTGTTGAGTACGTAGTCCGGATCGTCCCATATGGAAGGACCTTCGATGCTGCTGCAAGCATCACTTCGAAACTCCGATCTGCACATGTTGTTAATGAAACCCGAACTCTCACCGCCGCCACCAGCCGCGGAAGCACCTAAATCAAACTGGGAGTTTAGATCACTAGCACTGATCGGACTACTGCTGCTGTCGCCTCTCATGTGATTAGCTGAGAGATCTTCATCGTCAGCAGCAGCAACAACCCTAGTGGGCGCGACTGTCGTCACACAAGAATCCTCCACCACTCTCATGGGCACACAAGAAGGCTCGTTGTTGAACGCTAACTCGTTTGACGCTTGCAAACCAGATATAACATGGGACTCAGGCTCCATATGTCGACGAGGTGGGGCTAATTGCACGCCACCCTCATCAAAACAGGAGACCTGTCCCTCTTTCCGGTAAGCAATTGACTGGAGATTCGCGTCGAGAGTGGTACAAGGCTTCGCTGACGACGACGTCGTCGTTGCACCGCCAGGGCTGCTTCCGGCACCAGAGTTGCTGACCCAAGAAGAAGAGTTGACAGCTGCCGGGTCACTTGTTGAACGTGGAGACCCGCCGCCGCTGCTCAATGAAGAAACACCCATAGGTTGTTCAAAGTTGCTGTTCCGCTGGTGAGGAAAGTTGAGACGTGCACAGTCTCCCCGGAGCCTGTATGCAGCCAGATCGTAAGCTCGTGCTGCCTCTTCAGCTGTATCAAAAGTCCCCAGCCATAGTCGGGTTCGGTTCCGCGGAAGCCGAATCTCCGCGACCCATTTCCCCCAGTGTCGCTGCCGCACTCCTCGGTACAGTTTCGTTTGTCGAGGACCAGCTCCCGCCAACCGCTTGTCCTGCTTCTTCATCAATACCGGTCGTGGCCCCAAGGACGAGGTCTCACATGACGCGCCCCCTCTCGTCGACCACGGCAGTACTTGGTTCGCATGATGATCGACTACTGCAACAGTGCCAGGACACGAACTCGATTGTAGTTGGAAAGCTTGTTCTTGCGCGGCTGCTGCAGCAGCTTCTTGAAGCAGTTGGATCTGAAAGAGTTGCGGTTGAAGCTGAACGCTGCTGTGCAGCGACGGTTGTTGCAGCGGTAACGACGCTGCTTGCAAGTTACGTTGTAGCTGCTGCTGGGCTTGTCCTCCCGTTGTTGCTGCTGCTTGACAGCCACCGGAGGAGTTCAGTAATTGAACAGGCAAGAGCCCCGGATACACTTGACTGTAGCCTGCGATGTTTGCAGCATCCACGAATGTGTAGTACATAGAGTCGCCTCCTGCAGAAGATCCTACTAAACTTCCAGGAGCAGGCATGGACGACAAAATCTGGTTACTAGAGTTCAGTAGACCTTGAGAATCAAACAGGTCCGCGTAAGAGTGAGGGGTAAAGGGAATGGTAGTAGTAGTAGCAGCACAATGGCTGCTGGATGGAGCTGCTACATAATTGTTGTACATGTGCGAAGAAGAAGGACTCGGCAGCTGTAGTACTGATGAATCCGCTCTTGTTGTGGCTGCGGCGGCGTTGTTCAAGTGCTCCTGCTGAACTTCTCCCTGCAGCTGCAGTGCAGCAGCCTCTATGTACGAGCCTGAGCATGAGGCTGCTAGGGTCGAGGAAGACTCGTCCGATGCGCGATGATTCAATACTGCGCCGGCGTCATCGATGAACGCCTCGAACTGTCGTAACAACAAACTATCTCGTCCTAGACCACCACAATCTACTAGTTCCGAACTGAGACTCTGACATGATTCTTGTCTTCCTACTACCTCACTAACACCAAAGCTCCTCCTGTCAAGATCCAGAAGCTGGCCACAGTTTTCCCTCTCGCTACAAGCGACCAAATCGGCGACTAATATTCTGCTGCTATTATACTCTCTATGATCTATTTGCCTCAAGTGCGGCGCCGGCGCTGGATGGCGTATATGATGTCCCATGGGCAAGCAGGGTAATCTGTCTGCTAGAACAGCCATAGTCTAACAACCACTGTCTCTCAAATTTTTCTTTCACCTATCTCTTGTGCATGCACACACGTCCACTGAACTTTCCTCAAGTTTGTTCAGATCATCGTGCAGGTAGCTAGCTCTCTCAAGTTTCAACACACACGAAAAACCTCTACCCTCAAACAGGAAACTCGACAAAATCCACCCAGGATGAAGAATAAGAAACTAAGCTGCATCTAAGGAAACCCTTTCTCTGTGATGATCTAGCTACAAGTCTATCTACAAGGGAGAAAAGACACTAAGCAAATTGAGAGAAAAAAGAAGTCTGCGCAAGCTAGGAATCGACGATCTGCAACGAGAGAAGAAGACACTAACTATGTTTGTACACAACAACACACTGAAATTATAGATCTGATCCCGAACATAGTGAAAGAGGAAAAAAATTGTTGGATCTTTGATTCTTTGGGAATCCTGGACTCTCCTAAAGCTGGAAATGAACTGCGGCCTTTTTGCTGAAATGTTTCAGACCGACCCAAAAAAAACAAGCCTTGAAATCAACAAAGCCCCTGATGACCTTGAAAAACGTACAGAGGACGTCTGTCGCAGTTCTAACCATCCGCCACTAATTTGCAGTGCCCACAAAAAAGTGTACGAGACTAAATGAGAGTCTAACCTCGGGAGAAAAGAGAGGACCAAAAATTCGCCTCTCTCTCACCGTTTGGAAATCTAGATCTACCAGTCTTTTTTTCCCTACCCCCTCCTTTCTCTAAGCAGTAATAATACAAAACCAGACACAAGACATAAGTAAGGAAAAAGACATGATGAACCTTCTTCTCCTGAGTGATACCCCCTCGTGCAAGTTTAAAAGGTATGCACGATGATGGGTTGATGCGGAAAAATCTTGCAACAACTCAGAATGAAAGACCGGCGATATATTCTAATCTGCTGCTGAGACTCGAAAACTAGGAAAATAAAGAAAAAAGGGGATCTTAAAACTTAGGGTACACTTAAAATTCGTCCTTCACTTTCTCCCCCAGAACTCCCCCCTATCCCCCAACAAAGGAAATTCCAACCCAAGTCCTGTACCGAGAACTCAAAGAGGTCCACCAAAGAGAAAAAAAGAGCAGATCTGATTGACTCTCCCCCCTTGAATCTAACACCCCCCTTTCCCCACCCCTGCCAGAAACTAATAAGAACAAGACCCCAAAAAAATACAACTGAAGCTGGGCTCTCAATCGAGAGCGAACCAAATCCGAATATCACAATAAAGACAAGCCTACAATAAAAAAATCGTGTGTATTTTTTCAAGAGAAAACTCCACAGAGAGACAGTGAACGAAAAACAAGGAGAGTACTACTGCACACCAGTTAGTACGGTGAGTGTATAAACTACGGTGCACGCTTGCAAACTGCAGTGAGTGAGAGAGTGCCTAGAGTGCGTGCGTGCGTGGGTTATGCGAACCTGGAGACCACGAAAGTTCTGTCTCCCGTTCGTGAAGTTAGTAGTGTAGCAGTCTCTTCGACGACCTGATGCAGAGAGCTTGGAGGCCCGAGAGCTGCAACAGAAAGACAGCTGATTTAATCTGAGAAGACAAAGTGAAGTACTAAAAGCTACAAGTGCATGCCGTGAGTGTGTGTGCAGTGCACGAGTCAGTACACAACCAAACAAAACAAGAAACAAAAAGACAGAGAGAGACAAAGAAGAAGAGGAGTGAGACAGAGGCACACAAAGAAACACAGAGAGAGAGAGAGAGAGAGAGAGAGAAAGAAAGAAAGAAAGCGCAACAGTAGTGCAGTGATCCTCCAGTGCCTAGCCTGAATCCCCAAACCGAAGTGCCTAGCCTACTAGCTTTGCCTGAGACGATGATGGTGCGCAGATCAAGGAACTCCACCACCACCACCACCACCCCAGCAAGAAAGTGCCTAGCCTGTGTGCTTTTGCTGCTTGTTTGTTTGTTTGTTGCTCACAAAAACGTCCAAACCCCAGGCCCCTAGCCCCACTGCAACCCAACCCACCCCACCTGCAATACGAACTTCTTGAAATCCCTCGCGTGACAAGTGCCTAGCCTGCTGTGTGAGTGAGTGCGGAATGCTTGCAACGAGAACTATTTTCCAACCATGAGTGAGAGACAGACCACCAGCAAAACCTCTGGTGATTGGATCTCAAATTAATTTGATATAACCAGAGAGATCTTCTTCTTCTTGGCAGGAAGAAAAAACAGTCTCGTGCTCGCATCCGATTCTAACCCCAGTGCCTAAGTGCTGTGCGAGAAAGGAGAGAAAGAAGGAGAGAGAGAGAAGACGGAAGACACTAGAGTTCGATCCTGATATCTGCTGCAAAAGCAAATGCTTGCTCCCTCGCCCCCTTATGAGCTTTCTTCCCCTCTCACTAATCTACCCACTAATCCCGTCCTCTCTCTACTAATTCTCACTAATCCCTTCTTCCCCCCCTCCCACCCTCCAATCATTCCGTCCGGCTCACTCATTCTTCCCGAACTGTCGACTTCCATTCTTGTCCACTGTGCTCCGTCGATCTTATCACGTAATCGTAGGGCCCTGCAGGTATGTAGGTAGGTGGCTGGGTTGGTCGGTGTCAGGGTTTCTTTCCTTTTAAAAAAGGTTCTTTTTTTTCGTATTTCTTTCCTTTCTTTTCTTTTTTTTTGGGGTTTCCAAGGTTTGGTGAAAATTTTCAAATAATATATAGCAATTTTTTCAGAATTTACAGTAATTTTTTTTCCAAAATGCTTTATCGCCACAAAGTGCGAAAATTTGCCCGAAAAAATCATCTGCTGGTCTGACTCCGACTTGTTAGCCCGGTGGTCTTTTCTGATTTTTTTGAAATAGCCCCAAAGTGGCGATTATAAATAGGAAGATGATTTAGCCAAATGTGTCTATAAACTAGAAATGAAAGTATAAAGTTTTCATCATCCTTGTATATTTTTGGCTACTTTTACTATTTTCTCTCTGACTTCTGGCGATTGATCCTGTGTAGTGATTGGGGGGCCAAATAAACGAAAAAGAAAATATGCAGAATAAAAATAGACTTGAAATTTTGTGACAATATCTTAAAATTTTGAAAATATACACAATAAAATAATACTTTAACATTTGGGGCCAACTTCTTATATATATAAACAGAAGAATAATACTTGGAAATTTTGGGTTCAATATTTCTTAATTCAGATTTTTTAAAGTCTTGAAATTTTCGAATTTCAAGTAAATATTACCTTTTCTTTTTAATCTGTATTAGATCTTTTAAATGTATTTGCTGCCTCCAGAGCGCAACTATGATTTGAAAATGGGCAGTTGGAAAGTGTCGGGTAAGGAATCCATGTGAAAGGGGGTTTCCAAATGTGGCAAGGGGTGAGAATCAGTCTTGTGGCGGGTATTTGAATTTATAGTGAACTGTGAGTTTGGGTATTTAAATGATTTCAAAACCAGAGAAGAACCGCTGGTTCTTTGAAATAAAACAGAATAAAAAGAACTGTTGGTCCCAGTGCTTTTTTTGGGTGAATTCTCAGCGCGTAATGACAATAGTTTTTTTTGGGAAAAGTTTGGAAATTTTCCTCTTTTAAGGGTAAAAATAGGATCAGAAATGCTTTTTTGGGGGGAAAAAATCGCCAAACTTTCAAAACCAGAAAACTGAAAAAAAAACACTGGTTGGTCCCGGTTGTTTCAATAACCTAAAAGAACCCACAGTTGTCATGAAAGAACCAGCAATGATCTGGCAGTTGTATGGTTGGTTATTTGATTTTCCTCAAAACTTTGAGAACTGTGATTATATACCAGAACTGGGTCTTTGAGTTTTTGAGAACCACAGGTATGAATCCTAAGACCTCACCTGACAAGCTGGTCCTATTTCCAATAACAGCTCAACACTGGTGGAGAACCCATATTTTTGGCGTGGTGAATTCTCACTATTTTTGCAAAATTCTTTCTGGGAAAAATTTGGGAGAACCTTCTTTTTCCGTGTAAAATGTCGTTTTTCATCACTTTTGGTCAATCAAAAGAAAAAAGAAAATACCAGCTAAAACCAGTGAAGCTCAGCACACCTGGGTCTCTTTACACCAGTGTAATGGATCTTTAAAAAATGGCTTATCATGTCAATTTCCAGGTAAAACTAATGATGCAGAGTATGTCCTCTCCATGTGGTTGGTAGGTGTTAGGTATGTCTGGAGGACATTACCAGAATAAGGGTACTGCCCGAGGAGTCAGCTACAGTGGTGCCTGCATTCTGGTTACACCATCATTCAAGGGCCTTACCAAGAGCCACAGTGAACCAGCACCCACCAGCGCACCATCCACTGGATGGCTGTTATTACTCAGTTGTGAATGAATCTCAACTGAGTTAATATTTGGTTTCACCTTGATAACCATTTCTGTAGGAAATAGGTTTCATATATAGGTAGGTAGGAAGGAAAATAGGTAACAAATAGGTAAGCAGATGGTTTATACCAGTGTTGTGCATGTAAGTGTCAGTAGCTGTATATACGGCATGTAAATCCAGTGCAAATGTAAATCATTTACACTTACACGGTCAAATGTTTTACACTTACACTTATCCTATTGCAGTGTGTATATATATTTTTACACTTATACAAGGCCAGTGTAAATATTTGTCAAATACACTTACAGGCACTGTGTAAATGTTTTGGAGCGTATAAGTGTAGTGTAAATACTAATTTAGTATTTGTAAAATCACGCTGTCTTTGGGCCTCCTTTCACCCCAAACCCTTCTTTCAGGGGTATCCACAAAGTAATGAAATTCTATTAAATCTGGGAATGAAATGCTGAAAATCAGCATTTAATGCACAAGGTTGAAGACTAATTATAGTAGCTTTGCAAGTAGGAGCAGTGAAAATATATGCAACAACAGGAACGACAGGGTGAAACTCAGTTCACCACAAAAACTTAGGTCCCCCCCCCTCCTTGAACGCTAATGTTTTTTATTTTTTTGAATATCACCCTATTTATGATCAAACTCAGGGTTCTAGTTTGTTTTCCTTACTTTATAGATAGTTTTATTATATATCTTTAATCACCAGATCTTCTTGCGAAGTCATATGAATTAGTTATGGGTGTATATTTCAATGGTTTTTTTTTTGCAATGGGCCAGTTAGTTGGCTTATCTTCAAAAACATTATGAAATCTCCCCTCAAGTTAAAATCATATTTTTTATATTGTTATATATTTACATTGTTTTAGATAGTCATGTAAAATCATATAATATATATATTTCTACATTTATGTTGTTTTATCAAACCATTTTAAATTAGATAAATATATTTATTTTTACACTTGCACGGAGTGTAAATAAATTTCATTATGGGATTTACACTTACACAGAGTGTGAGTCCCAAACCATTTACATGCACAACATTACTTTATACATAGGTATGGGCTGTTTAGTAAGTAGGTAGAAAAAGATCTAACTAAGCTAAAAACCATGATTAGCTAGGGAACTGGAACTCAACAGAAAACTGTTTCCCGACCACTTACCACTCATCCTACATGGTGCACTGGTGGGTGCTGGTTCACTGTGGCCCATAAAGCATCTGTCTCCACGTTGTTTTGTACAGACAAACATTTCAAAACTAAGTGTTCCTCCTTAAAAAGGTAAGATTGCTCCCATGTAGCCAAGCAAATCTTTTTATTTCAAGGTGCACTCCAAATACACTGTGAAACTTTGGGCAATGTTGTGCTACAGAACAACACCACCATAGGACCTATTTCACATATGAACGTGTAGAGTGAGATGCCCTTCCATGGGTTGATATCAAGTGGCACTAGAGATATGTTTTGGTATGGTATATAGTTGGGGATTGTTTCCCCTTTTTAAAAACAAAAGGAAGGGGAATAGAATAAAGTGCAGCATTCATGACCCTAGATGCCCTCAAAAGTTACTTCTCATTCGGAAGATAACGCCCCCTAGGTGCCTATTCTTTTATATGGTTTTCTTTCATATAAGTGGATACTGTATTAATATACTCTTTATTAAAAGTGTTGTACTAATATGTCTCTTTTCACATTCCAGTACGGTACTGGTCTTGGATCATTTTTAATACTTTCATATCAGCCTGGTCCTGGTATTGGGCCCAAGGCTGATTTTTGCATGGTATGCCATAATTATAATTATAAATCGTGTACTGATATTGGTATTAAATTGAGAACCCTAACCATTATGAATAGGGAGGGGGTCTGGATACTGGAACTTATCAACATACAAAAACAAAGAAATAATTTTCAACATATTGATACCTACTAAATAAGTAACTTACTACTTACTTACAAGTTGAACAACGCTGGGGTATATTTGCCGTCTCCGGTCTATTCCCATGGTCAGGTGTATGTTGCTATCTCACGGGTCACAAGCAGTGCAAACATCAAGATTTTCAGCGGCCAGGGTCTCCATGGATACATGCGAAATGTCGTATATAAAGAGGTTTTGAAAATGTAGTTTGTAATTGTAATTTTCTAATATGTACCGTCAAATACACACACACCTGTGCATTAGGCACGGGGTTCAAACTAGTATTGGTATAAAATTGATATGAGGCTGGTCCCTAGTCCCTACCAGTCTGGTATTGGTATAAGGATAATTTTGTCTCTGCCTTAGGTGATGTCAGACTTGTATGTTCTTCAATGCCAGTATACATACAAATAGTATATACCCAGGTTGCTCCCTATATTAGTACAACACAGGTTTAAAGTTTAAACAAAAAGAAAGAAGGTGGTGAAACCTAATAGTTATACATGTGACAAAGGAAAAACCTAGAACAATAAGAATGAAGGAGCATACGGTTGTCATGGGCTCAAAACTTGGGCAAATAAACAAATATTCAAATCCAAATACTCCTAGCCTTGTGACTATGAATATTGTCACCATGACATTGTCCACCTTGTGTCAAGAGACCCCACTTTCCTCACAACTGCACACCCAACACTAGTATTTATTCAGCTTTCATAAAGAAAGAAATCTTATTCAACAAGAAAGAACAACTTCAGTCCAAAGGAATTCACTAAGTAATAAAGGATAGAAGGGTATGGTGCTTGTGATTCTAAAGAAAGTTTACAATAAGTGTAAATCCATGATGGGTGTGGGCTTGAGCCTTGAAGGGTAGGGGTAGGGCAGATGCATAATATGCTTCACTCACTCATGAGTTTGCATCATGTTGAAACATGCTTGTTAGTGAATTCCAATGACAAGAGAGTTTGAGGAAGTGCTATATGGGAAATTTTGCATAATCTTTTGTAAGGTTATTTCTAAACAATTCATTCTGCATAATTTTGCATAGGGTTGTCCCTAAAGAATTCTAAAGAGAATTCATGTTTCTCATTTTAAAGCATAACTACCTCATTTTTTTTCCTATAATTATTTTCATTCTTATTAAATTTTCTAATAATTACCTCCTATCTTTATGACTATCTCATTTTTCTTTCCTTACCCATCAACATGAATAAAACAAGGCAAAAATAACATGTGCATTTTCATGTCCATGATATTTATATTAATTTAAATAAAATCTAACATTGAGATAAACAACAATGAACTATTGGAAACCATATGGGAACATAAGAGAAGAAAAAATTCGTTGATTGTCACTGGTAATGCACAGCAACACAGAGCCCAAGTTCATATATACATATGTATGTCTTTAGAAGAATCAACTTCAGAGTGAAACAAAAAAAAACAAAAAACCTGATCTCATGTGTCTTTTGTGTTAGCCTCTTTACAATATTTCCTTGTAGATTTTGAGGCAATCTATAAGGTGTCTCAAGGGTGGCAAATTATTCTTATTCTTATGTTGAAGAAGGGCAAGCTACAATGTGCTTTTTTCTTTAAAATAAATTTGTAAATTTTGTAACATAGCTGAAACTGTAAACATGTATATGATGATTAAAGCAAATATGACTACAAACCAAAATGCAAAATCCAAAATTTAAAAGCATCCTTCTATATTGTTTGTCATTTTGAGAAAAAGATTACCCACAGTGGCAAATTTTCTCTCACATGAGGGGACTAATTTTGTTTTAGAGCCTGGGAGGGCATGCTATTAGTCTTGTTGTCATGCCCTCAAATAACATGATCCCTTCTAGACCTGCCATTCCGCAATACATAACCTGGGTTATAAAATAATGCTCACAAACTGATTTATGAAAGTAATCAGCTGCCAATTTTATTATGTGCAGCATTTTATTTGTTTTGAATAACCTTATGGAATGCAATAGCAAGAATTTAACCTCTGAACCTGTGTGTTATTTTTTCCAGGTTTTGCACATAGGCTCTAACAGGCAGTGACAATATTTAGAACCTATGGCAAAACCTGCTGATTTAAAAACTTTTTTTAGGTCATTTTTTATTCAAAAATCCTTTGTTGATGTTTATGGGCCCTTTTTTCCACAAAATGATTAAAATTTCCCCCCAGTTTAAAAAAAAAGGGCTGTCTGAAGGTCTTATTATTAACTTGTCTGACATCCCAAAACCACCATTACCTTCTTCACCAGTGCACTCAGCCATAGCCTACTCCAGGAAGTATTCTTATCAACACACTGTATCACTACTGCACAAAAGACTGATTGCAGGACAGAAGTGGACCCAATCAGAAGCTGTCCATGATACTTATATTATTTTCTTACACAAGTGAATCAAATCCGTACTTGCACTTGAGATTTATGGTTGCCAGTAGAGTAGTACTACTTGATGGGGTTTCAACTGCCACAGCAAATAGCGGGGAGGACAACTAAGAGAACTTCCAAGAGCAAGAGATAACACTAAGTTTTGAAGTTTTCTTTTCCTTTCATAATTGTCAAAGTAGGAAATCTCCCAAATGATGAAAAAACTTGGTAATACTTCAAATCCTAAAAAATTTACTTGTCTGTTATCAGACAAAATAGTGATAAATTTGGGTGAACCAGCACATACACATGGTACCATGGTAAAAACTAAAAGCTTCCCAACATTGAAAATACCCAGTCTTCCAGGACTAAACGGAGCATCTGCACCCCCCCCCAAAATTTGGGCCTGTATCTAGTTTTACCGCACCCAACAAATAGTGTTAATTATTGTCTGATAAACATGAAAAAGTGGGCAACATAAAGTGAGAGGCTATTTTAATGTCATAATTTGGCCAAATAATTATAGTTGGTCAATAAAGAACAATCATTTCTTTTTCCTGTCCATCTTGGAAGGGCATTGCATGTTGCAAATTTTTACATCCACAAATTAGTTTCACACTATTCAAGAGTACTGGCTGTTTGACTGATATGAGTAGAGAGGTCTCACAAAAAGTAAGGCAAGGTACCACTGTACCCTGGCCATAGATGCACTACAGCCAGAGTGAACCAACACCCACACTAGTACCTTCACCTTTGCTTTTCAGTGAAGCCTCTTAGTACCTCCACCCCACACCTGCAAACACCCCTTCTCATTACATCTTGCAGCATGATAGCGTAAATTCCGCTGCACTCCTGTATTGATGTCCATTTTGCAGTGGTCATTTTAACCCTTTAAACTCTTTTTTCGAGTATGGATTTGGACAGTGACTATTACTCGTCCAGATGTAAAGATGTAAATGGTCTTTGACTGATTAAAGGGGCTTTTATCACGTTTGTGGGTGGGGACAGTGATCATTAAACATTATTCTATTTTAACATGAAGGAGTTGTTTACAGTTTTGCGGTGGAGATGCTTTCCAGGGGTTCACTGGGAAATGGTCTGCACGTCATGTTTTCACATCCAAATTTTGTGTTAAAAGTTTTTCCCTCCCAACCCACAAACTGTAGATAGTAAACATTATACACTTAGGAATATGTAAAGATCACACGTGTGTCAATTAATGCGGCTCGCCAATCAGTAGCAGTAACTGTGTGGACAGTAAATGCAAACACCCAACTAGCAGCAGTGTTTTTTTTGTTTTCCCGTGTCTCATGAAACCCCAGTATATGGCAACAATTTGGTGTACCTGCTCCCACTTTCACGCCACTGTGGTGTATTACTTCATCCAAAAGTGGCGTGCAGGCCAGTTTCCAGTGGACCGGTGGTGATGCTCTTTAGGGACCATATTAAGCCCAAAAAATGTTAGATTTGGACTTTCAGAACTGGATTTAGTCTAAGCATAGGATATTTGTAATCTTTAAAAGCAATTTAAATGGATTTGTATTTCATGAGGCTTCTTAGTGACCATAGTAAGCCCCAAAAGGTTAGATTTGGACTCTGAGACCCTATTTTAGTGTAAGCATGGGATATTTGTAATATTTAGAAGCAATTTAAGTGGATTTTGGGGTTTGTACCATGGTAACAGTGTGAGTGCTGGTTCACCCTACCTAGCCACCAGGGTTCATTGCATCCAAAAAGTTGAGACACTTTTGAGTTCATGGTTAGCAATTGCAAATTCTCCAGGTGATATTTGTTGTTTCTCTTGACTGCTACTCTCTGTTGTTGTCATAAAGGTAATGCAAAGCCATCCCAGCAACCACTTTGCAGGTTAGCCACATGCAATAGAAGAACCAAAATTCACCGTGGTTGCAAAAAATGAAGTAACCAATAGCTGAAGCTCCCAGAAAAATGCACCATACTCCTGAGTCAGGAGTAGTAATAAACAAACAAACAAAGACGCATTAGCATTCCTACACATCCCAACTACCAAAAGAAGGGCTACTTAGAGCAAACCAACACACACCAACAAAGCATCCATTGGAAGCTCATTATGACTCAATTGTAGGTGAACTCTCTACCTGAGTTGATGTCAGGTTTCACCTTGATGACTTGGTCCTAAAAGTAGGTACAAGGTAAGTAGATAAGATCATAGGTGGTGTCTATTAGGGAAGTAGATGTAGGTAGATGGTAAGTAACTAGGCAGGTCAACTTTAGTGACCAACTAGTGTATTTACATTGTTGTGGCATAGATGACGTTGTGGGTGGTTGGTGGTAGCTTTCTCTTCATTATTATTCATTCATCATCAGCTACTTGGATGAATATTGTACAGGATTTCTGAAATTATCCTGAATGATGTATTCAGGCAAAACATGGTTGCAAAACACAAAAAATGAAAAGGGTGAGGGAACTAGGTACCTATGATTATTGTATTGGATTGCTCCTTTTGATCAATGATTTATGTGAACTGTAAACCTACAGAGTGGTAGCTTGGTCAGGTGCTAATAGACAACAAGCATTAACAAAAAGGTTGATCTTCATTAAGTGGCAGTCTTGATTCAAATTCTTCTTTAGCCCACAAGGCATGGAATTATTCTAAGTGCAACTTGAGTTAAGGTTTTAAAATTTACAAAATATTAGTTTCCCCCACCGCCCTCCCCCCTTCCCCCCAAACTTCATTCATATGCTTGCATTATATACCCCTCTAGAGTCTACATTCGTTCCACCAAGAATATTGCTTACTGACTTCTCAAGAGAAAAACAGTAATATTAATTCCAGCTACATGCAGTGAGTGAAAGCAATGCCTCAAGCACTTTGAGGTGGATGGATAGCTCACCTCACCAGATTGTATGGACGAAGGGAAGCACCAGACAAAAAATAATTTCTTGGCCCCATCTCAGCCATGTCACTCAACAGCAACAGTTTCTGTGTGAATAAGTCAAAGGTCAAGGAACCATATAAAAAATGAATGGTTCATCATCATCGTATGTCAAGTTCAAGGCAGCAACAGTTAAAAGAGGAAATGTTCCATGAAGTTCACAAAATAATGATGTGATAGATGATACATGAACATTCTTGAAAAAGTGGGACCAAATGAAAAACTTCATTGTTCTGTTGTCTCTCTCTCTTACAGGCAGAGCCAAAGAAAGTCTCTCTGAACATGTCTTTTCATCATATAAAGAGGTAACTTATGGAAATGCATTTGCAAATAGGTACTTGGGGCTCCAGGGGCCAGTGCCTGGCCACGTGAACCTGAGGTGGTGGGTACTCTTACCTTCTTGAGTGATGAGGCCTCTTAGAGACTATATTTAACCCAGGAAATCTTAAATTTGGACACAGAGATCCTGAGATGGGATATTCATAAATAATGGTGTTTTTTTGGTGTATTTGCTATTCATCATCCTACAAATATAGGTGCTTGGTGGGTCGGAGGGATGCAGACCTCTTTCCATTGTGGAAAAGTCATCATGCACATAGACACATTGTTGGACAATTCACTTTTTCTTTTAAAGTAAGTGATCTACACTTCGTCAATTGCACATTGTACCCCGACTCCATGGGCTGGCCCCCTGGGAGTCTGGGTACATGCTGAAAAGCACCCCCTTACCTTTGGGGACAACAATTTGTCCACAAAAACTGACAATCACATTGGAAAAGGCTTTTCAGGCTGGAGGCATCTGCAGCTGTACTACAGAGAGTGGAGTGGGAACACATTCATGGATCCAAGGCAAGTGAAGCAAATCTGCAGTGAATCTGCTTACCCACTTGTTGCACTGTGCATCCGAACAGAAAGAAGCATTGTAGCTGGAAATCAGGCCCTTCTTCTTGCCAGGTTAATTGTGGAAACCACTGCTTCAATTCTAGCCCAAAAATTATGCCCTTCTTGCCAGGGAGAATTGTGGCTACAACTTATTGAATTTTAGCCAAAAATCATGCCATCCTTGATGGGTTAGTTGTGGCTACCACCAGATGCATTCTAACCAGGAATTGTACCCTCCTGGCTTGCTGGGTTAATAATGGCTTCCAAAGAGTAGGAGTAGATCTACTGGCATGTGATCTGTGGGCCTCTTCTAGTGTCTACCCCATCCAAAATATTGTGCAAATCATTTCCTCACCGCACCCATGACCTACTGACTGGAAAGTGTATTGTGACAAACTTTCATCCTCACCAAATTGTGTCAGCCTTGGGTGAACTAGCACTACACTGGTACCATGGTTCAAACCCAGAATTTTTTGAGATTGCATTAACCATGGTGAATACCGGATCCCAGGTCTAAATCAGGGTCTCTGAGTCCAAATTTGACATCTTCTGGGTTAAAAATGGCTGCTAAAATCATCAAAGGGATCACCCAAGAAGGTGAAAGTACCAGTTTAGGTGCATGTTCACCCTGGCCTTGTGACAACAGACCTGTAGGTAGTAAGCACAAAAAGTCATGGGTTGGTAACATAAACAAAAAACTGATCTGACCACTGTGGTTAGCTAAGCAACTGGTAGTACCCCATGGGAAAGTGTTTATTATTGTCTACCCACCATTCATACCCTGTGGTGTGGTGCGCTGGTGACTGTGGATTCAATCTGGCCCTGATCTTGATTCTTCATCTAGTTAACCTGTAAATGTCAGGGCAAACCAATTTGGTCCACTTTTCAGTGTATTTCTGTATTCCTGGACATTTAATGGTTAAGAAGCCCTTCCAATAATCCAAAACAAGGTTTCTGCATTCTTTGCTTTAGGCAGACAAAGTTCACAGAAGCAATGCGGGGTACAAAAAACCCTGCAGGCGGGTTTTTGTACCCCCCATAGAGCTCTGTCCGGCGCCCGTTTTCCTTATCTTCTTTCACATGTTTTTCGGCCCTGCATGGTTCTGCATAAAACCATGCAGCATGGTTCTACTTGTTCTTTTTATTCTGCAAAAGAACTCAGTAATGTTCGTTTAATTTAATTAGAACATTATGTTTCGCAGCAGTTCCCAGGAACCGAAATCTGAACCTTCCAGGTACACACCACGCTACAGACCACTGGCATAGATTTACGCACTTACGAAGGGCATTTTCTTTCCTATTTGAATAACTTCCACAGTCAAAAAGTCAAACCCTGCGGCAGAACCACACGGTTCATCGCAGGGCTGCACCGTCAGGCCCAGAAAGGGCGCTGGACAGTGCTCCATAGGGGGTATTTAGCTTCTCGCCAAAAAAACCCATGATGTTCTGGCTCTCTTCCTAATTCACAAACTAAATGGAACACCATAATCAGCATGTCAAACTTGGGGGGAGAGGGGGGGCACTGATTGTTTGGTGGCTGTTAAAATCACTATCCTGGTTGAATAGCAGGTTCCAAAAATATTTATATTAATTTTAGGCATGCTGAAATTTTCACCAAAAAAAATTTCTACAACAAAAGTTTTTTTTGTGAAGGAAAGTGAAACTTTTTTTTGTAATATTTGGGAATCTTTTATGTGTCAACATGAAATCTTCACAATTAAATAATTATTTGGCAGAGACCCAATGAGCCTGCTATTCAACTACTGCAGTACTATGTTTTAAGTCATGAAAGGTCAGAAAGATCACACATGTCATCAAAGACATGTGAGTGCACATATGTAGGAAGCAAAGCAGCAGCAGATCCCATGGGTGGGAATCATTAGCCAAACTTAATTTTACTAAAACCAGGCTACAGTTAATTGAAGCCAACAAATCTTTATCATGTAAGGAACAGTCTTTTTCTTTTCCTCAAGAGGGGGGTGGGGGGTGGAGATCACATTTTTTTCCACGCCAAAGATTCACCAAATTTCACCCAATTTTGTTTTGGGGGAGATTTTTGTCACAATTGTATCCACTGTTTTTAATCGTTCTCTACAAAAAGTGTCGCCTATTATGACGAAATATGTCTGGGGATGCTCTCCACAGTGTTTGCATTGCAACATTAGAAAATAATAATAAGTAAATAAATAAAAGACTGGTAAAGATTTGGAAGCAACTGAGTCACAAGTGCATATTTGACATGCTAGAACTTGATATAATCTTCAGAAGCCATATATTCTAATTGACTAGTTGCAAGAAGAACAGTATACATATTCCCTAGTTTGATCACAGCAATGCAAAATCCATTGGAAACCTATTATGACTCAGTTGTGGATGAACCCACTCCCACGTAACACACAGACCTACGTAACTACCTAGTACCAATGTAAGTGGGTGTTTATTATGGTGGGTGCTGGGTAGTATAATCAGAAGGCATCTCTGCATCTCCTCCTTTGCTCGACTCTTTGCCCAACATTGGGTGTGTAGACAGTAGGAAGCAAGGAATATGTAAAGATGTTTCCTCTCTCCTCCCTCATGAGAAGTCAAACAATTTTGCTTGCAACCATCACACTTACAAGTTGAACTTGATTTTAAGGCAAAATCACCTAATGGTTAGAGTGTTGGCCCCCTCCTCCGTCAAACTCATGCCATACTCATGGGGGATGTCTGATTCATATTAATCAGTTGTGGGCACATGCCAAATTCAACTAAAAAAACAAACTGGGGTGATGGGCCTCTTTAATTGCCTCATTACCAAAAACACATTGAAACTTTGGACCCTCCCAAAATAGAATACTTTAAAATTTTCCCCTTCGGCCTACTTAAAAGTAGAATTTTGGGCAAAGGATTGGAATAAAGTCTGGTTTTATTGAGAACATACTTGAGGAATTATTATGGGAACTTAGCTGGAAACCAGATGGAAAATATTAAGAACACCAAAATTAAGAAATAATCCCCTTTCGAGTGGAAGATAGCACTTTGAACTAATTTAGTGTGAAACACACAACTAACTTGACTAAGTCATCCAATGTATGTCAGGGGAACAAATTGATTCCTAACCAGGGTCTGATTTCCCCTCAGGTTTGATTCAGTCTTACTTGGTGTTGGAAAAGCTGCAAATGGCAAATCACTTGCAACTTCATGCCATGTTACCTTGCATAGAAGCTTAAGTTGTGTTGAGATCAAAGGAGGAGGCTATAAGCACGATCGAGTCCGGTCGGTTTTTCATATTCCTAAAACGACAAAAGCAGTTTTAAGGTGTTAATACCATAAAATAAAGTTTTTATTGGAACTTTTCTCCCCAATTGTCTTTGGGTTTGTGTGAATGAGAAAGCCTTTTTGACTGGGAAGGATTGTCAAGAAATGGCTGCTACAGGCAAAAATAAATTGTAGGCTAGTAGGTTTTTTTAATGCAGTGGTGTCGGCGCCTACCATAGCCGAAATTTGGAGTGCTTTTTCCACACTTGAAATTGCACAAAGGTAGGTGTTTTGCCCCCCAACATCAAGCACTTGCAGAAATTTTGCTCAGTCTGTGGAGGCAGGCACTTTGAAAAGTGAAGAAGATTACTTCAAATACTCCTTCTGTTCAAAAAGTAAACCAATTTTCAAACCAGTGGTAGAAGAAAAATGACATAACAAGAGCCGCAATTACCTGCCACTTTATGGACTACAATGAACATGCAGGGTTTCAAAATTGAAGCGTTCTTGTCCTTGAGAGGGGGTCTAATGTTGAATCCTTGGAGCTCATGAGCAAAAAATACTTTTTCCTTCGATTTGGAAACCCAATAATAAAATGAATCCTTCAATCTAAAGGGGGCCAGGGTGGGTAGCAGCCTTTTTTTGCTGGTTATATGCAGTCAGAAAAGCTATATTAAAATTTAATCTGCTAGAATCATGAGCTTTTTTATATTTTCAATAGACAGAATTCGACCAAAATTTAAGAAAACATCCAAACTTCTATACAGTTGAAGTAGGTAGCCCAAAATATGGAAAGATGTTTTAGAAGCTTCTATATTTTATATATGGCCTAAAGACAAATTTGGCTAAATCTTCCTGTGGATCATCCCCACTTGGCTACGACACAAAATTGACCAGAAAAAACATTGGTTGGTCATAGCCCTTCACTCCCAAATCCAAGCTTGCCCCAACTTTTCCCTTCAAGTTTTAAGAGCTAGGAGGATAGCTCTCAGACTTTTGATGACCGACAGGTCCAGGGAAGAAAGGGTATCTTCTGTAATCATCTCTGATAACTCAACAGGAGTTAAAAGAGTAGGGTAATGCCCTAGGAGTGGGCAGTTCTCAAAATAACTGCCCACCCAAGGTGTAGCTGAGGGCCGCTTATTTGGGAGGCCATTCATTACTTGACATAAAGCAGTCGCAGAAAATTATTTAAAAAGAAATTCACATGATACCAGGGCGGGTATCCACTGGGTATAATAAATTAAAAAAGCCTTAATGAGAATTTCTACCGGATAAGGTGCCCTGGGGATACATGAGAAATTTTCTGCCAGTGCTTGAAGTAGTGGACTAGCAACTACAGACTGGCAGACTGGCAATTAGTTGCAACATGAAGGAAGAGCAGGAGTCATAAGGCTAGACATAATTGAATCTAGGTAGGGCATTTATAGTCATGTGAAAATGAAGTCAGCCACCATTCATCAAGCATCAAGAGAAGGAACTTACTACCCAATGCACATGACATTATTGCTCAACATCTAGTGCTTGTCTCTGACTCACAATTATCACAAACTCACAACAAAGAGAAATTAAAAATTAAACTTGAGAATGAATTGATACCCATTTGGGATTTTTTATTGCCATAATTAGAAATAAATTTAAGAAAAATAGCCTGTGTTCTATAGTTGGTTGAAGAAGGTAGTCAAATATACAGAATGATTTTCCTTTTTTTAGTTTCCAATATCATTTACTGCCAGATCTGGCTAAATCTTCTTTTGGATGATCACCAATTGGCCACATCACAGAAATTGCCCAAAAAGGCTTTCAGAGATCCATAAACCTGGGCAGAATTGTGTCATTTACTACATTAAAGTCCCTCTTGCTTATTCAGCTTTGTTCACACTTGTTCTGTAAAGAAGCCCACACAATCAGTCAATCAATCAATTAAGTTCTGAACAATTAACAGACCACCTTGAGCAGAAAATAATAATAATTTATGTATGTAAGTATGCACACAGAGAACAGCATGGGAGATGGATATACTTCTGTGTAATCTGGAGTCTTGGATCTGCCACACTTTCACTTTACTTGGCTTTTGTTTCTGACTGCTGACCCCACACGGTTTTGAAAAGTGAATGATCATTCATCTGAGGAGGAGCCTGTGTATGCGAGATGCTAAATACCCCCAATCCAGCTCTGTCCGGCACATGTTTCTCTTGTCTTCTTGCACATGTTTTTGCACATGCCCTGCATGGTTCTGCATTAAACCCAGGTTCTACATGTTCTTTGTTCTGCTCAGATTATTTTTGTATTGCTTCCCCCGCTCAGCAGTTTCGAACTCTAAACCTCCCAAACGTAGAACATGGTACTATCCACTGGCATAGATTCAGGCGCTAAAAAATGATTTCCTTTCTATTTAACTAAGTCCTACAGTGAAAAAGTTAAACCCTGTGGCAGAACCACACGGTTCTCAGCAGGGCTGTACTGCCAGGCCCAGAAAGGGCGCCAGACAGAGCTCGATGGGGGGCGGGGGGGGGGTATTTAGCGTCTCGCCCTGTGTATTGCTCTACTACAACTCAATGTAGCTGACCACAGACGCTTTTGGAATTTATCATTTTGCTCAAAGGAACGTGGACCATGAGCGACATTTGTGTTGCTGCACGACAAACCCAAGAAGCAGCTGATTTTAGGGTTTGTCATGGAATGTCATAAATTGGGTCTTGTGATCCAGTTAGGTTATTAGATTTTGAAAATTCAATGCCAAGCAGTTATCAAAAACTAAGAACCAGTTGACACGTTATTAGTAACCGGATTTATAACTGAATTGGTAACCGGGTCAAAACCCAATAACCGGCCAACATCGGGTTTCCCGAGTTTTTCAACCTCACTTCTCATTTCGTCTCCGATTTGAGCAAAATGAAGCCCAGTAGCCCCAATTTTCGGTACTTTAGGGACAACTACTGTAGTACCACTATAACACTGTTTTGTGGGGGTAGCAATCGGTACATGTGTCCTGCCTGGCTTCTGTTTTGAGCTGACAGCTGAAGCGCACACTCACAATTTAAGGCTACTTGTCAGAATCACTAAGGAAAAACTGAACACAAGGCACATTTGCATTGGCACTGTTTGAACAGTTTGCAAATATCCAGCTGAATGGCCTAAGTTATTCACTCTAATGCTTTGATATATGTGTGTCTTTTGTTCGTTAGCCAAAAAGATGAGGAGTCCAATAATAAGATGCCTCACAGGTGGTGACATCAATCCCAAAAATGCTTGTAAAAAGATTTCCTAATGGACGTCTCCAAATTCCCATTAACGTCAAATCCTGAGATATTGGAGATTGTGAGGAGCTGCTTTATTAAGGCAATGGGTTTAATAGTAACTAGGCTTATCAGCTTAGTATATAAAAGAGCATCTTCTCGAACCCATCCTCAACCCATTTCAAGGAAGTCCATTTTTGAAGTTTTGCACCCCCCCCCTTCCTAACAACACCCCAAAAGACTACTGAATGTTATACTTGTCCAAACTTCAAACTCTTGGGTTATTTGGGTGGCCTTTAATGTATGTTCAACAAATCCCCAACCCTCCCCCATTTTAAGGCAGCAACTTTTTCCCCAAATAAAAAGTGAACTGGTGAAAGTCACAGTAATGCCATTATTTTACCACTCTTTTTCTGAAATGAAAAGTGAAATGGTGACTGTCATACTAATGCCAATATTTTACTAGGAAATCTTAGTTAAAGTAAGAATAGGTCCATCATGTGGGGAATAACTTTGTTCAAGTTTTTTTCCTTGGATATTTTGGTGGCAGGGGAACTTGGAAGGCTCAACAAAGGAAGCATTCCTCTGATCATTTCAACATTTGTAGAAAGAATTTTCTACAGGATCTTTTACCTATTCATTTCCTAGAAGTCCACAAACTTCAATGGTAGAAGCTATTTAACTATTCAACCCAACAAATGATTTAAGCTTAAGCCAAATTGCATGTTTGTGTATGAGACAATTTTATCCACACGTAATGCATGGATGCCCAATGGCAGAGCAATATGATGAAGTGGACTGGTTCGACAGGTGTGAGAAAAGGTCACCCACTTGATAGGGCCAATAGATTGTTGTGGGGAGAGTTTACTTGATCTCTACGCCTGTTAATACTACAATTGAATGATGTGGGGTATATATCTCCAATAGGTAGTACTTTCATGATTCATCCCCAACTTTTTGGTTCCCCAGCTTTTTTCCCAAATATGGAATCAACCCTTAATAATCAAGGGACCAAATCCTAAAAGGTAATCAACTATTTTTCAAGTTCAACATGGCTCCTTAATCTCTTGTTTCACCCAATATATAATTGCTAACTGTAGAAAACTAACAATAAATGTGTCCCTGGAAGAAGAGACCAACCTGGAAATTGAAGCCACCTTGAAGCAAGAGAAGAGCTCCTTCATAGGTACATTTAGCTTTATTCACATTGCTAACTTGGAAACAACAACCACCTATTGAACTTGGTTAGAAAAGACACAAATCAAAAGCTTCGACCCCCTTGATCATAGATATGCTCTACTGTATACGGTTTGGTTACAAATGAAAATTTCTAGGAAAATTCAACAAATTCACATTTAGACCTGAGCATTCTGCTCTGAGTCTCTGACTACTAATTACAGTTTTATTTATTTTTTATTTTTGTAATTTCTCAATTCAGTGTGGGGAAAGTTGAGTGAAGAGGATCGTTTGCATGCATGCACGCATGAAAAATAATTGTACTGTTATACTGGTGAAACTGGAACAATCTAAACTGAAATATTCCCTGCAACTGCTTTCATATGCATTATTGATAGAGTAATTCTAAGAAGTTACATAAATTGTTCATTGTCATTTTAGAAGGCAATTATTTTCCCTAGAAAATCATAAAGAATAAAAGCCTAATGTCAGTGCTCTTTTCCCCCCCAAAAAAAAAATCTTTCTACCAAAAACTTGGAATTTTTTTCTCTATTGAAAACTCAACTAATTTTTCTACTTATTAAAAAAATTCCAACTCTTTTACATGAATTTTAAAATTATTTTATTTTATTTTTAAAGACAGAAGCTTGCTTGTTGTCTGGAGTTTATGTGCCAATAATATATCCAGAAACAACAAATTTTGAACCCATGGGATGATCACACCATTTCATTCCCATTGGGGGCTAGCATATTTTACACTTGTGACATGCACATGTTTTGTGTTCCACTGATTCCAAATCTGCCAAAACCCAGAAGGAAAAAGTATGAGGCACAACATGCATGTGTGGGCCATTTCTTCTAACAAAGAGAACCTCTAAATGGCCCACAAACAAACTCCGCCGTGGGTTGTTAGCATACATCCAAATACAATTTGAAGTTTGCTCGCAGTTTTGTGCGCATGCACATAGGAAGACAAGGTTGGCAGCCTTGCAAAAGGCAGCATAGGGTGTTGTTATAAACATCACATTAATTGAGCCCATGTGCTGTGTGGAGCATAAGATATAAGACTTTGTTGGCCTTGCCTACTAAGGCAAGAATATTGTGTTTAAATTCATTATAGAGTATAGTAGATTAAGGGATTTGAGCCTCTAGGTAATAGGTATATTTTTATATGAGGATGTTTTAAAGATGATATTTTGGCTTGTGTTGAAACTTGAGATTAGTTATAGAGGTACAATTTCTTGAAGGATTTTGGTTTCGTTTAGAGGATTTTTTGAAGATTAGGTCTATTTTTGCATGGTAAAATATTTGAGTTTACATAATTCTTTTTCTGCCTTAAGATTTTTTTTAATGTAAATGGCAAGGCCACAGTATGACACACCCCTTGTTAATTTTCATAGCGTTGGGTACTGATGGGCTAGCTTACCACAATGTAATGCATGAAAAAGAGACCTTCAGATGCATTATCTACTGAGACCCAATAAAGAAAATTTGGGTATGTTTCATCCAGTGTTGGGCAGGTATCAGATTTTTGATACCCATTGGATCCTGTTTTCACAATAAGATTACAAAAGGTTTTAGTTTTCATTTTATTTTATTTTTTTAAATTACAACAGGTCAGGGTATCAAATTTTTTTAAAAATAAACCAGTTTTCACAATGCTGGTTCTCATAAATTTGAGAACAGCTGGTCATTTGGCGGTTCTCACCAACTGGTTCAAACCTTTTTTCAACTAAAAAAATTATATTCAAAATATTAAAATTTTGTTGATTGTATTTTTATGTTAAAAATCAGAAAATCAAAAGTGGTGTTACAAACAATTATCTAAAACATAACCAACATTTTTTTTGTTCCATTTTCATACTTCAACAACTTCATCCTTCTAATTCATCACTAGTAACTAAATCTTCTTCCATTAGGCTTTCAAATGAAAGAACAACTTGATTTTCTTCCTTAAGTTTTAAACTCATCGAAATTACAAAATGTAATGCATCACTAAATAGCCAATGACCACAAGATTGGTTAAAAACACAGAAAAAAAAAATTGGAGAAAGACAATCCATAATAATTTGACATTAGAGGTGGAAGCACTCAACTAATAACCCTCACAACAATCCGTCTATTGCAACAAAACACAATTGCAAAATGAAACTACAATGCTTCTTGAAACATTACAATCTTACTAGCAAACTTACAAAATAGAACAACAAATTATTAGTTTTTTAATTCAATTTAAAAGTAAAAATATTAAAAACCAACAAAAGATTTCTAAAAAGCAAAAGAGTACTAAGTTTTTACTTTATTTTCAATTTCCTTAACCAAATTCCAATTTCAACACAAGCCTTATTCCATTGTTGTTTTCCCTTCCTATATTTTTTAGACCAAGTGATGCACTTTTGAGAATTTGCTTAAGCAAATTTAAGGAAATGTATTTCAGATTTTTGCACACCTTTTCCTCTATTGTGCTATATTGACATGCCTTTGAAAAGGCATGCCCCAGAACAAGTTCCTTGGAAGCTTTCTTCCAAACCCAAATATTCATAATTCATAACAAATTTAATGTAGAAATCATGGCATTGAGAGTAAATCCTTCATCTTTGACATAAACAAATTTTTTTTCTTTGACCCATACTTATTGATCAAACTTGTCAAACTTCTAGTTAAGGTTTGGCTTGTAGTTTTTATAGCTTCAAACAAGCCAATAATCACATGATTTGGCTACTAATCCTTCCCCAAAAAATTAATAATTAAAGCAAACACATCATAAGCTCCTTCAAACATCCACAAATCAAAGGTAATTGTTGTACAATGACATTCTACCAATGCAAGAAGAACATGCAATTGCTTTGTTTTCTCCACTAGCCCTAGTAATATTTCTTGTGAAAAAAATATTTGGAAGGGAAATTTAACTTTGGACATAAGCACAAAGTTAATTGTTTTAACCAAATATTTTCCACAAATTGAATTGTTAAATTATTTTTAACAATCAAAAGACCAAGGTCCAAAAGGAATTCTTTTTGTGGCAATTTTTTTTTTGGTAAAGAAGGCTTCACAAAAATTTTAAAATTGACCTTCTAGTTATATTTCCTTTTTTTTTGCAAGATGTCTTTCTTCTATTTGTTTCATTGAATTGTTCATTTTTTTTTGCAAATTTCTTTGCGATAAACATATGATCTACATCCACATGTTTTTTTTTTAAAATTGTTCCATTTGTTTCATAGTAAGAAATTAATCCTTTCCTTGCTTGTGTTCTTGGATTTGTTGTAATTACTGCATTTTTATGACAAAATATACAACACATGATTGTGCATTTTCAAAATCAATTGCTACAGTATCATTTACACAATAAAAGCCCCAACATCAAGATTTCTCCAATGAGGTTTCCAAAAAAAATTCTAAACATGCAAGTTTTTAAGAATAATGTTTGCTACTTTTCAATTTCCCTCTCTTCATTTCTACCTCTTTCAAAATACCTCATTGTCCTCTCTCTACATGATTAACAAAAAATGTTAAGGAGATTTTTTTTTAATTAAAAGTGGTGATGTAAAAAATTAAAATATTGTACATAAACAAACAAAAAGAAATATTAGAAACAAAAAAAAAGTAAAACAAAAAATTTGAAAAAAGAAAACTAAAATGAAAAAAAACCAAAATAAATGGAAATTTTTCATTAAAAAAAATTTTTTCAATAAAAATAAATAAAAGAAAGGGCAATACTTACCAAGTTGAAAAGTTAAAGGATGTTCCAAGCTCTTTCATTTGTAATCAAAAAAAGGGGGGGAAGTACTAGTTGACACAAGGCAAGCAATAGGGCAAAGTGCAAAACAAAACAACAGGGTGAAACAATAAGGGGGAAAGAGTTGTAGCAAGTACCTTAACAATGTAAAATAATAATGCAAGGTAAAGCAACAAGGCATGAAAGGAAGTAACAAGGCAAGGTGAAGCAATAAGGCTAATCGAAACAACAAGGGCACAACTTGAAATGAAACAATAAGGCGAGGTGAAACAATAGGTCATGAAACAAACAACAAGGTGCAGTGCAACGCAAAAGAGCATTAAGGTAAACAAGGTGTAATGCAACATGAAGGAGCAAAGCAAAGCAAGAAGGCACAAAGCAAAATAACGAAGCATGGGGAAATAACAAGGCACAAAATGAAACAACATGGCATGACAAAACAAAGCACAAAATGTCACAACCTTAGCCTTGGGCTCGCGACCAAAGCAAAGGTTTGCAAGAGTGCGGGACAAGAGGGAAGTTCGGGAAGCACATCTTATACTCCCGAAAATGCAAGAAAGTGTGAGAAAATGAGCCCTCACACTCCCAAGTGAGCTCCCACTTGGGGAGTTGGACTCCCGATGGACTCCCAAATCTTCAAAGAGTGATTGTAGGGGTCAAATCCCATTGAATTGAAAAGTTCTTTATATCATTGGAAATTTATTGAAACGTATATGTCTAAAATGGGATGACATGACCCATTTGGACATCTGACACACAAATTATGGCCAAAAGAAAGGTCGGGAGTCGAATTGACAACTTGACTTTCGACCATTAAAATTCGAGAATCAACCTGATTTCCTTGCGTACAAGTGGCGTGTGACATACCCTTGGAAAGATTTTGACGAAGGTTACAACTTTGCTTCAAACCTCATCTCCATCGAAGGTCTGAACACAAAGTTATGGGGCCCCAAAGTCGTGGGAATCCCAACTTTGGGAATTTCAGGACTCCCATTTGGAAGTCCTGGGACAAAATGCCATTTGGATGTGGGCCTCATGGAGAGGCACAAAGTATACTATAAAAGGGAAGGTGGTGGCTTCCCCCAAGTCTAGGCTGTGGTGAGTTTTGTGAGTCCGAGTTTGCCCGTGGTTTGTTTTGGCACCAAAAGTGCTCCAACTATGCACTAACCAACTCGTTGTTCAGTTTTGTGCAAGTTCATGTGAGTGATTAAGTGCTTGTCATTCTTCCTAGTCCCATCCCGAAACTCCAACATGCCCTTTTACCCCCAAAGTGTTGCGAGCCCAAAAACGTGCCCTAACTCCTTACTATTCCACTATTTTCACTTCAAACTCACCTTTGAGTCTATCAAGGAGCTTGGGGGCACGTCACAAAGTGAAACAATAGGGCATGACTAAGCAACAAGGCATGAAACGAAACAACAAGGCACAAAGTGGAACAATAGGGCAGGGCAAAATAACAAGGCATGAAATAAAAGTAGTAGGGCGCAACAAAACAATGAGGCACAAAGCAAGAAGAGCTAACACAGGAAGCAAATGAAGCATGATGGCAATGACGAAAAAAAGCAAAAACAACAAGGAAAGAAAAAAATAAAAGAACGAAAAAAAAAAAAAAAAAAAAAAAAAAAAAAAAAAAAAAAAAAAAAAAAAAAAAAAAAAAAAAAAAAAAAAAAAAAAAAAAAAAAAAAAAAAAAAAAAAAAAAAA